>Ga0209400_1000178_pt1 | contig 56009 bp, 55 predicted proteins | sample M_130807_EF_Meta_FD_187313 | JGI IMG/M metagenome (GOLD analysis project Ga0209400, IMG submission 187313) | Freshwater microbial communities from Lake Montjoie, Canada to study carbon cycling - M_130807_EF_MetaG (SPAdes) (version 2) | ecosystem: Environmental > Aquatic > Freshwater > Lake... | reverse complement strand
TTGCAAAACAACGTTTCCTGGCTTGTATACGCCGTGAACATTTCCGAATGTTGCTGCCACCATGTAGCGAGCATTCGCATCTGTTCCAAGAGTTTCAACTGTCATTAAGGCATCTTCCGGTGTTGAGTAAAGCTTTGCATCATGCTTTGCCTCGATGCCATCTTCTTCTCCACCAACAACACCAATTTCAATTTCAAGAATAGTTCTTGCGGCAACAGACATCGCTAACATTTCCTTAGCGATCTTCATATTTTCTACCATGTCTACAGCTGACCCATCCCACATGTGTGAGGTAAACAGTGGTGCTTTGCCTGACTTAACACGGTCTGCGCCAATTACAAGTAGTGGACGAAGGAATCCATCTAGCTTTTCTACTGGGCAATGATCTGTATTGATACCAATATTTACTTTGTAATTCTTTGCAACAACATGCGCGAACTCTGCGAGCGCAACTGCGCCGTCAACCATGTTCTTAACTGTTGAGCCAGATGCGTATTCAGCACCGCCCCATGAAAATTGGATGATTCCATCTGACTCTGCTTCGGCGAAACCACGAATAGCAGCTGTGATGGTCTGTGATGATGAAACATTGATTGCTGGATAAGCGAATGCGCCCTTTTTAGCGCGATCCAACATGTCGGCAAATATTTCGGGGGTTGCAATTGGCATTCTGACTCCTAAGAACTCGATGTAATTCTTTAGACTGAGCGCTTCATTGAGTCGTCTAGAGGCTTACGACCAATCCTCTCACCTTCGCCCACATGGCACAAAAAGACCCTCCGCAGGGGGTTAGCGGAGGGTCTTTTCCCTTTTCAGCTCAGTGTTTTGAGTGCATTTGCCAGGAATCTAGCCAAGGCGGCAACCAGGACGGGGCTACTGAGTAGTTTGATCAGCATCAATATGAAGGATGTAAGCATTGTTTCTCCTTTCTTTGGGGGCATCTTCAAGCCTTAAGGACCCTCAAAAATCAATTGCTACTTTGGCTGTTGATAACAATGCTCAAGAGGTAGCCTCTAGCGTTATGAGCCAAGAAAACGAATCCCTAGAAAACCTTCTCAGCGAGGATCGTTTGTTCCCTCCAACTACAGAGTTTGCAGCGCAGGCAAATGCAAAGCCTGAACTGTATGACCACGCGGAAAGAGATCGTTTGGCATTCTGGGATGTTCAAGCAAATTATCTGTCGTGGAACACACCCTGGAATAAAACTCTTGAATGGGATTCACCATATGCCAAATGGTTCGTTGGTGGAAAAATTAATGCATCTGTAAACGCATTAGATCGTCACGTCCTTGAAGGCAGAGGAGACCGCGTTGCATTTCATTTTGAAGGTGAACCTGGCGATACTCAAACAATTACTTATGCGCAGCTACTTACCGAAGTTAAGAAAACTGCAAATGCGTTAATTGAACTAGGCGTAGTTGCTGGTGACCGTATTGCAATTTATATGCCCATGATTCCCGAAGCTGCGATTGCGATGCTTGCGTGTGCTCGAATTGGTGCTCCCCATTCAGTTGTTTTTGGTGGATTTTCTGCAGAAGCGTTGTTGTCTCGAATTCAAGATGCAGATGCCAAACTAGTTATTACTGCAGATGGCGGATTTAGAAAAGGCAGTGCATTTGCTTTAAAGCCAGCCGTTGATGAAGCACTAAAAGGTAAACATAATGTTGAAAAAGTCTTGGTTGTGCAGCGCACCAAACAAGAGACTGCCTGGAATTCGGCAACCGATGTGTGGTGGCATGACATTGTTGGTCGCCAATCAGCAGATCACACTGCAGAGTTCTTTGATTCTGAACATCCACTATTTATTTTGTACACCTCAGGAACAACAGCAAAGCCAAAGGGCATCTTCCATACGACTGGTGGCTATTTAACCCAAGCCGCCTATACCCACCGTGTTGTCTTTGACATTAAGCCGGAAACAGATGTTTATTGGTGCACCGCAGATGTCGGCTGGATTACCGGACATAGCTACATTGTGTATGGACCCCTGATGAATGGTGCAACACAGGTTATGTATGAAGGCACCCCCGATACGCCGCATAAGGGTCGCATATTTGAATTAATTGAAAAGTATGGCGTGACTATTTTGTATACCGCACCAACATTGATTCGCACCTGGATGAAATGGGGCGATGAATTTCCTAATAAGTTCAACTTAAAGTCATTGCGCTTATTGGGATCGGTTGGAGAACCAATTAATCCTGAAGCATGGATGTGGTACCGCGAAGTCATTGGTGGAAACCGTTGTCCAATTGTTGACACATGGTGGCAAACCGAAACTGGTGGCATCATGATTTCACCATTGCCAGGTGTCACTGCGACTAAGCCAGGCTCTGCAATGACTGCAATCCCCGGAATCAGCGCAGTTGTTGTTGATGACAATGGTAAAGCTGTTGCTAAGGGACATGGCGGTTATTTAATTTTGGATAAACCATGGCCTGGAATGTTGCGCGGCATCTGGGGTGAAGATGAGCGATACAAAGAAACATATTGGTCAAGGTTTGATGGTATTTACTTTGCAGGAGATGGTGCCAAGTTAGACAAAGATGGTGCAATTTGGCTATTAGGCCGGGTTGACGATGTCATGAATGTTTCAGGTCACCGCATCTCCACAACCGAAGTTGAATCCGCACTTGTCTCCCATGAATCAGTTGCAGAGGCTGCAGTTGTTGGCGCAAACGATGCGATGACCGGGCAAGGAATTGTTGCCTTTGTTATTTTGCGTGGCGGTATTGAACATGCAATGGGAGAAACACTCATCACAGAGTTGCGTAACCATGTTGCAAAACAAATTGGTGCGATTGCAAAGCCTCGCCAAATCTTGGTGGTTGCAGAACTTCCAAAGACCAGAAGTGGCAAAATCATGCGGCGATTGCTCAAAGATGTCGCTGAAAATCGCCAAGTGGGAGATGCGACAACTTTGGCCGATCCAAATGTTATGCGGTTGATTTCAGATGGACTCAATGGTTCAAAGGATGAGGATTAAAGCTTCACACCCAAATACTTATTTGTGAGTGCAATGAGCTCGTTTTCATCTTTTACTGCCCCTATTTTCTTGCCCGCAACCGATCCATCAGCAGCAATGAACCAGGTGACTGGGACGCCTAATCCAAAGTACTCTTCTGAACGCCCATCCGCGTCATACAAATTGGGCCAGGTAATCCCACTGCTTGCTACAAATTTCCTACCGTCCTCGATACTGGACTCTTCAACGTCAATACCCACTAGCGAAACTTTGTCTTTAGCTTTTTCATAAAAAGATCTGAAAATTGGAATTTCTTCCCTACATGGGCCACACCAAGATCCCCACACATTGACAATCATGGGTCCTCTAAGGGTATTTAGTTGCGCGCCCATAGTCCCATCTAAGCAACGTAGTTCAATTCCACCATCAAGTATTCTTTGTTCTTGGGTTATCGATGAGCAAGAAACAACTTCGCCCTTAACATATGAAGAAGATGGCGAACAAGCTGTCAGCAACAGAAGTAGAACTACTACCAACGCTTTTTTCATCTGAAATCCTTATCTGTCTTTACTAATAGTAAGGCTTTTTCTTTATCCATCTCACCAATTCCAACGCTTGGACAAAGTTTTGCAACAGGACATGCCCCGCATGCAGGTTTGCGTGAATGACAGATGCGTCGACCATGCCAAATCATTCGCTGTGAAAGATTTGTCCACTCAGCTTGTGGAATTAATTGTTGAACAACCATTTCAACTTTTACGGGATCATTTTCTTTAGTCCAGCCAAATCGGCGTGATAAACGTCCGAAGTGTGTATCTACAGTTATACCTGGTGTGTCAAATGCATGTCCTAAAACAACATTGGCTGTCTTTCGACCAACCCCTGGCAATGTAATTAACTCCTCAAGAGTTTGAGGAACTTCTCCCCCAAAATCTTCAAGTAACTTAATATTTAACCCCTTTATGTTCCGGGCTTTAGCGTGATAGAAACCTGTGGAGTGAATCAGATCTTCAATTTCGAGCAGGGGTGCTTTTGCATAAGCTTTTGGATTCTTGTACTTCTTAAACAACGCTGGAGTAACAGTATTCACTCTCTTATCTGTGCACTGTGCGCTCAAGACGGTTGCGATTAATAATTCCAGTGGGTTGGTGAAATCGAGTTCACAGCGTATTTCTGGATAGGTCTTAGTCAGGATCCGGTATACCGCCCGAGCCTCTTTGCGGGTTTCGCTATCGACCACCATGGGTAGTAAAGTACCCCTCGTGCCTATAGATCAAGAAGTTATTCGTAAAGCGCCCCTTTTTACCGCGCTCGATGATGACGCTGCCGCTTCCTTGGTGGCGAACATGGCTTCTGTAAAAATTGCAAAGGGATCTGTTTTGTTTGCCGAAGGCGATGAAGGCGATCATCTGTATGTAATTGCCGAAGGCAAGTTAAAGCTTGGAACTTCAAGTGGTGACGGTCGCGAAAACTTGCTCGCAATCCTTGGACCCGGCGAAATGTTCGGAGAGCTAAGTCTTTTTGATCCGGGCCCACGCACATCAACTGCAACGGCTGTCACCGATGCAAAGTTGTTAAGTCTTGGACAAGAAAAACTGCTTCCATGGCTTGCTGAAAATCCAATGGTTTCTTTACAACTTCTAGCTAGTTTGGCACAGCGTCTACGCCGCACGAATGAAGCTGTTGGCGATCTAGTGTTCTCTGATGTTCCAGGACGTGTTGCAAAGGCTCTCATTGATCTTGGCGTGCGCTTTGGAAAGCAAACAGATGAAGGTTTATTTGTCCACCACGACCTAACTCAAGAAGAGTTAGCTCAACTGGTTGGTGCATCTCGTGAAACAGTTAATAAAGCACTTGCAGATTTTGTAGGACGCAACTGGTTAAAGCTAGATGGTCGCGCGGTACTAATTACAGATTACGAGCGACTATCAAAAAGAAGTAAGTGAGCCCTAGTCAGTAATTTCGACTGTTAGCTCTATTTCCACTGGCGAGTTAAGTGGCAGCTCGGCAATTCCAACAGCGCTACGTGCGTGCTTAGCCCCATCGCCCCAGATTGCTATAAACAATTCAGATGCACCGTTGACTACGCCCGGATGTCCGATGAAGCCAGGCACTCCATTTACATAACCAACAACTCGAACGAATTTTGTAATCTTATTTACATCTGCAACTGTTTCAACCGCTGCAAGACAGTTGAGAGCGCAAATTTGCGCAAGCTCTTTTGCGCGCTCAGGGGTGATCTCTCCGTCAACTTTTCCAACACCAGCCATCTCTCCGCCAGCAAGTGGAAGTTGTCCTGCAGTGAACACAAGGTTGCCTGTGCGAATTGCTGGAACATATGCAGCAACTGGTTTTGCAGCAACTGGCAGTTCTAATCCAAGTTCAGCTAGCTTTGCACGAACATCTACTTTATTCACGCAAGTGCTCGCTTCATGTATGCGACAAGCTGCTCGCCTGTTCCTGGTGCTGGAATAACTTGTACGAGCTCCCAACCATCTGAACCCCAGGTATCAAGGATCGCCTTGGTTGCATGTGAAAGTAGTGGCACTGTTGCATATTCATACTTAATCATTTGTTCAGACTCTCTTTCACTAGTGATGAAACGAGTGCCCCATCAGCCTTTCCTGCAATCTTCGCCTTAATCGCGCCCATTACCTTGCCCATATCAGCAGGACCTGCAGCACCAGTAGATGCGATGGCATCTGCGATGATCTGCTTAACCTCATCTGCAGTTAACTGTGCAGGCAAATACTTAGCGATAACTTCGCCTTCAGACTTTTCGAGCGCAGCCTTTTGTGGGTGGCCCGCACCTTCAAATGCTTCGGCTGCTTCACGACGCTTTTTTGCCTCACGTGAAAGAACAACAATTACTTCATCATCGCTAAGTACACGGGCTTCTTTACCAGCAACCTCTTCATTAGTGATTGCAGTTAGAACCATGCGAATGGTGCTTGAAGCAATTTCGTTGCGACCGCGAATTGCCTCTGTTAAGTCGGCACGTAAAGTTTCTTTGATTGTCATTTTGTTAACTCTACCGCCAATAGCTCTGCGATCTGGGCTGTATTTAGCGCAGCACCCTTGCGTAGGTTGTCCCCACACAAGAACAAATCAAGTGATTTCTTGTCATCTGGTGAACGGCGCACACGGCCTACCCATGTTGCATCTGTGCCAACGGCATCATTTGGGGTTGGGAACTTCTTATTTTCTGGATCATCAAGCAAAGTAACCCCTGCTGACTTTTCAAGAAGCTTTTGTGCGCCTTTTCGAGTTACTTCATTCTTAAATGTTGCATGCACCGCCAAAGAATGTGTTGTCAGAACTGGAACACGAACACATGTTGCAGAGACCTTTAAACGTGGCAATCCAAGAATCTTGCGAGATTCGTTGCGAACCTTGAGTTCTTCGGATGTGTGTCCATCCTCTTTGAGTGATCCCGCCCATGGCACAACATTGAGTGCAAGGGGTGCAGGGAATACATCATTTTTTGTAACAACAGTACGAACATCACCCGTTGCTTCGCCAAGGTTCTTACCTGCAACTGCCAAAATCTGTTCGCGCAATGCATCAATGCCAGATTGACCAGCACCAGATGCTGCTTGATATGAAGCAACTACAAGTTCCTTTAATTCGTACTTCTTGTTTAGCGCACCCATCGCAACAATCATAGAAAGAGTTGTGCAGTTTGGATTTGAGATAATTCCCTTGGGACGCTTCTTCACATCTTTTGGATTTACCTCCGGAACAACCAATGGAACTTTTGGATCCATACGAAATGCACCAGAGTTATCAACAACAATTGCACCACGTGAAACAGCAATTGGTGCCCACTCTTCAGACACTTCATCTGGCACATCAAACATTGCAACATCGATACCATCAAAAGCCTCTGGAGAAAGTGCAACTACGGTTAGCTCTTCACCGCGGCACATTAATTTTTTGCCTGCGCTGCGCGCAGAGGCAATAAGACGGATCTCGCCCCACACATCTTTGCGCTCGGAAAGAATTCCGAGCATTACGGTGCCGACTGCGCCGGTTGCTCCAACGACTGCAAGTGTGGGCTTCTTTGCGACTTTCTTAACTTTTTTGCTCATCGCCCAGTTCCTCCATATACAACAGCTTCGCTTTGATCAGCATCTAGTTCAAAGGCGGTGTGAGCTGCTTTTGCCCCGCGCTCTACATCAGTCTCGCGGCAAATAATCGAAATACGAATTTCAGAGGTTGAAATCATTTCGATGTTAACGCCTGCATCAGATAAAGCACCAAAGAAGGTTGCAGTTACTCCTGGGTGTGAGCGCATACCAGCGCCAACTAATGACAATTTACCGATTTGATCATCGTATTGAATTGAGGCAAAGCCAACTTCACCTTGTAGCTTCTGCAAAATTGCAGTTGCCCCGGCACCTTCTGCTTTTGGCAATGTGAATGAAATATCTGTAAGGCCCGTTGCAGCGGCTGAAACGTTCTGCACGATCATGTCGATGTTGATGTCAGCATCTGCAATCGCCTGGAAGATGCGCGCAGCAACACCAGTGCGGTCAGGTACGCCGACGATCGTTATCTTTGCCTCAGACTTATCGTGTGCGATTCCTGAGATGATTGCTTGCTCCATGCTGCCTCCTTCTGGATGATCTTTGACCACCCATGTTCCTTCATGTGTTGTAAAAGATGAACGTACGTGGATAGGTAAGTTGTAACGGCGTGCGTATTCAACGCAACGCAAGTGCAGAACCTTGGCACCACTCGCTGCGAGTTCTAACATTTCATCATAAGTAACTGTCTTTAACTTACGAGCAGTTGGAACTACGCGTGGGTCAGCGCTGAACACGCCATCAACATCTGTGTAAATTTCGCAGACATCCGCGTCCAACGCTGCAGCTAACGCAACTGCTGTTGTGTCACTACCACCGCGACCCAGTGTTGTTACATCTTTTGTGTCTTGCGAAATTCCTTGAAAGCCTGCAACGATCGCAATTGCGCCACCATCTAGCGCCTCTTTAATTCGACCAGGAGTAACATCAATAATGCGAGCGCGACCATGTGCAGATGTTGTGATCACGCCTGCTTGGCTACCTGTAAAGGAGAGAGCTTCGTGGCCTAAGTTGTTAATTGCCATTGCAAGAAGTGCCATTGAAATTCGCTCACCGGCTGTTAGCAACATATCTAATTCGCGGCCCTGAGGAATAGGAGTGATTTGTTCTGCCAGATCAATCAATTCATCGGTGGTATCGCCCATAGCTGAGACCACAACAACGACCTGATTGCCATCTCGCTTTGCCGCCACGATTCGGTTGGCAACGCGCTTTAGCCCTGCGGCATCTGCCACAGATGAGCCGCCATATTTCTGAACAATTAGTCCCATGGCTCAATCATGAAGCACAGATTTGTTTGGGGCTACCCAATTTCCTGTATTTCTCAAATAATGAGACACAGGACATCTCAATTAATGAGATTAAACATCCCTGCGGCCCTCAAAGGCGCGACCCAAGGTAACTTCATCGGCATATTCCAAATCTCCACCTACTGGCAAACCACTGGCCAAACGAGACACCTTTATATCCATCGGTTTAATAAGTCGGGATAAATAGGTAGCTGTTGCTTCACCTTCTAAGTTGGGATCAGTTGCCAAGATAACTTCAACAATTCCAGCATCTGCCAAACGAATCATTAATTCACGAATGCGAAGTTGTTCTGGTCCTATGCCATCGATCGGACTAATCGCTCCGCCAAGCACATGGTACTTACCGCGAAATTCACGAGTACGTTCAATTGCAATTACATCTTTGCTTTCTTCGACAACACAAATGGTGGTGTTATCGCGGCGAGGATCACGGCAGATGCGGCATTCATCTTCCTCAGAAACATTTCCGCAAACAACGCAAAACTTAACTCGCTCTTTCACAACGCGAATGGAATCAACTAGGGCGGATGCTACTTCAGCATCTGATTGCAAAATGTGAAAAGCAATTCGCTGCGCACTCTTTGGTCCAATGCCAGGCAGACGACCTAGCGCATCAATTAAATCTTGGATAGCACCTTCATACATTCCTGACATCTATTACTTACCCTCAACGATTTTTGCGCCAAGCTCTTTTGCCAAGAGCGCAGCACCTGACAAAAGCACAGCATCACTTGGTGCTTCAGAAGTTCTAGTCTCACGGGCAGCTGGTGTATTGGTGTCAATCGAAGGATCGACAACAACTGCAATCTTTCGATCTAACCCAACAACATCAATAAATGCATTGCGCAGAATCACATCAGATTCAGAGCGTTCAAAGCTTTCTTTTGCACCAGCGTTAACAATTCCGATAGTAATCGCATCCTCATCAACACTAAGTACTTGCGCACTTGCCGAAAGCAGTGACCAAGTCAGCCTACGACGCTTCTTCACATCTTCAATAACATCTGGCCAGGCTCTGCGCAGTGCAGCAATGTCAAAGTTGCCTGGAACATTTGCCTTTGGTGCAACCACAGGTGCTGCATCTTTTTCCTTAACAACAGGCTTTTCTTCCTGCACTTTTGCAGCAGCAGGTGTTGTTTTGACTTGTGGTGCTGCAGTAGAGAGAGGGGCAATGTTTTCTGCGCGCTCTAATCGTTCAATGCGAGAGAGCATGCCCGCCTCAGAGTTATCGCCAATTGGCAACAAAATACGCCCGCAGATGAGCTCCAAGATCAAGCGTGGCGCTGTGGCCCCACGCATTTGGGTCAAGCCCTCTGCTGCAATATCTGCGGCCCTTGAAAGATTTGCAGTTCCAATTCTGTTTGCCTGATTGCGCATCCGTTCCATCTGATCATCTGGCAAATCGCGCAAGATTGAATTAGCTGTTGAATCCTTAAGTGCATCAACAATCATTAAGTCGCGAATTCGTTCCAACATATCGCCCGTAAATCTGCGTGGATCATGCCCGGATTCGATAACACGATCAATTGTCTTAAACAGCGTTGCACCATCATGGGCGGCAATGGCATCGATTGCATCATCTAATAGCGCACCATCTGTGAATCCAAGTAATTGAATTGCGATCTCATAACTAACGCCATCTTGACCAGCACCGGCTAATAGCTGACCCAGCACAGAAAGTGCATCGCGCACAGAGCCGCCAGATGCGCGCACAACAAGTGGAATAACACCCTTATCAACCTTTACGCCTTCAGAGTTACACACCTTTTCTAAGTGCGCGGCCAAGGTTCCTGGTGGAACTAAGCGGAATGGGTAGTGGTGTGTGCGAGAACGAATAGTTGCAATTAACTTATCTGGTTCTGTTGTAGCAAAGATAAAAATAACATGTGCTGGTGGCTCTTCAACAACCTTAAGTAGAGCGTTCGCAGCACCTGGTCCTAGCTGATGTGCCTCATCGATAATATAAATCTTGTAACGACTTTGTACTGGTGCAAAAAATGCTTTGTCGCGAAGATCGCGTGCATCATCTACTAATCCGTGGGTCGCTGCATCTAGTTCAATAACATCTAATGAACCTGGACCGTTCGCAACTAGATCTTTACATGATTGGCACTCACCACATGGATTTGGTGTTGGACCCTTTTCGCAGTTAAGCGAGCGCGCCATGATTCGTGCGCTAGAAGTTTTTCCGCAACCACGTGGACCACTAAATAAATATGCGTGGTGTGTGCGCCCTGATTCCAATGCATTTGAAAGTGGAACAGTTACATGTTCTTGTCCGATGACATCTGCAAAAACAGAGGGACGATATTTACGATACAAAGCTAATGACATCGCCGTGCTCCTCTACTGTTCGTCGCAATTTAATAGGACCCCTCGCACACCCGCCAGAGCGGACCTACCCTTGCTGCATTCCTGCCCTGGGGGAGTTCAGTACGGATAACGCCGTACGAGGGATCTGGCGTAATCATAGGGATAGCCACCGATAGAGTTCACCTCCTCGGGAGGATTCGCATAGCGGCCGAGTGCGCACGCTTGGAAAGCGTGTATAGGGCAACCTATCGAGGGTTCAAATCCCTCATCCTCCGCTGGTTAGATCTCAACCCCGATGTACTTGGTCTGCAAGAACTCGCGAATTCCATCGAAGCCACCTTCGCGACCTAAGCCTGATTGCTTCACACCACCAAAGGGCGCGGCTGGATCTGAGATAACACCTTTATTGATTGCAACCATTCCAGATTCCATCGCCTCCGCGGTCCGCAGTGCGCGTGTGAGGTTAGATGAAAAGACATAACTAATAAGACCAAATTCGGTGTCATTGGCCAATTCGATGCCTTCTTCATCGGTATCAAAGATTACGATCGGTGCTACTGGACCGAAGATTTCATGAAGCAGAATCGGATTGTCTTTTTCAACGATCAAAACTGTTGCTGGGTAGAAGGCACCCTCGCCTTCTGGCTTAACTCCGCCCACTTCAACCTTTGCGCCAGCTGCAATAGATTCATCGACTATGTCAGAAATCTTGTTGCGCTCTTTCATTGAAACATATGCACCAAGTGTTGTTGTTGCATCAGTTCCGCGGCCCATAACAAAGCTACTCATGGACTTAGTCATCTCTGCAATAAATGCTTGGGCGATTCCACGTTGAACATAAATGCGGTTTGCAGATGTGCACGCTGCCCCACCATTACGCATCTTTGCAACAGAAAGCTGCGGAATAGTTATGGCTAAATCTGCATCATCATGAATAACAACTTGTGCATTTCCGCCAAGCTCCATCGAGCAGCGAATAACACGGTCTGCGGCCTCCTTGAGAAGTACACGGCCAACTTCAGTTGAACCTGTAAATGAAAGATTCTTCACACGTGGATCATGCAGCATCTTTGAAATTGCAGGGCCTGTTTTTTCTGGCAACACTAAATTGAGAACACCCTTTGGTAATCCAGCACGTTCCATCACATCAACGATGTATATGGCGGTTAGTGGAGTTTCGCTTGCTGGTTTTAAAATCATTGTGCAGCCAGCAGCAACTGCTGGTCCGATCTTGCGGGTTGCCATTCCTGCTGGAAAGTTCCACGGGGTAATAAGAATAGAAAGACCAATTGGTTCGTGAGTCACAAGGATTCGCTTATCCCCTGATGGAGATTTACGGAAATCACCTGGTGTGCGAACTGCTTCTTCTGCAAACCAACGGAAAAACTCAGCAGCATATGCCGCTTCACCGCGTGCATCTGGCATCGCTTTTCCGTTTTCGCGCGAAATCAATGTTGCAATAGCTTCAATTTCAGCGGTCATTAATTCAAAAGCTTTACGCAATATCTCTGAGCGATATCTAGGAGCAGTCTTTGCCCACGCCTTCGCTGCGCCGTCGCCAGCTGCAATCGCAGCCTCACAGTGTGAATCTCCGGCAAGGGCCACCTCAGCAATAACAGACCCATCGCTTGGATCGTAAACAGGAATCTTTCCAATTCCATCAACCCATTGGCCATCGATATATAACTGTGTGCGCATGGTCTGAAGCATACGCTTTACGCTTAAAACAGTGAAGACTGAGGGCTTTCAGGTAGAGTGACGCTTATTAAATTGCAGTAATTGCAATTAAAAAGAGGAGTTTTTAGTGCCTAAGTCGTGGACCGATGATGCGCCAGAGCCTGAAGTATTAAAGGATCACGCACATCTTAAAGACTCTTTTTTCTACACGATTAAGCGTCGATTACTTGGCAACCCCCTCAATCGGCACTCCTTGGGTCACCAGCGCCTGGTCAAGCGTTATGCATTAGGAATTCTTTCATCAGACTGTATTTCATCATCGGCATACGGTTCGGAACAGATTTTGATCGCCTTGCTCCCGGCATTTGGATTAGCAGCCTTTGCAATCTTGATGCCAATGACTGCGGTTGTTTTAATCATTCTTCTGATTATTACTCTTTCCTACCGCGATGTCATAAATGTTTATACAAAGGTTGGCGGGGCATACATTGTCTCGCGCGATAACTTTGGCCCCGTAGTTGCGCAAATTGCAGCAGTTGCGTTGATGCTTGATTACATCGTGACAGTCGCAATTCAATCCGCTGCGGGTGTTGCGGCAATCATTTCAACCTTTCCATCACTATCAACCTACAAAATCCCAATGATCTTGCTTGTGATTGTTCTTCTCACTTATGGAAATCTGCGTGGCGTAAAAGAGGCGGGTAAGGTCTTTGCCCTTCCAACCTATTTCTTCGTCGGCTGTATGTTTATTGTTTTCTCTGTTGGTTTATACAAACAGTTCAATGGAACCTTAATCCAGTTAAGTGTTGAGCAACCTGGCGCTATTGAGATTGGTCAAGAGCAAGGACTTTTAACATTCGCTGCAATCTTTATCTTGCTTCGTGCATTTGCTAACGGTGGTTCATCTCTTACTGGGCTAGAAGCAATTTCTGATGGAGTGGCTTTGTTTAAGACCCCCGAGCATGTAAATGCCCGTAGAACTTTGTACATCATGAGCGCATTGCTTGGAACTTTGGTTCTGGGTGTCTCCTGGTTTGCTCATAAAATCTATGCAGTTCCTTACGAATCCGGCACGCCAACAGTTATTTCTCAGATTGCTAAGGCAATCATGGGAGACGGAGTAGTTGGCTCAATCATGTTCGTAATGGTTCAGTTAGCAACAATGCTTATTTTGTTTGCTGGTGCAAACACTACATACAGCGCCTTTCCTATCTTGGTGAACTTTGTCGCCGCAGATGGTTATTTGCCCCGCCAGTTAACAAAGCGTGGGCACCGTCTGGCATTTTCTAATGGAATTCTGCTCTTGACTGGTGGTGGAATCTTCTTAGTTTTGATCACCGCTGGTTCAGTTGAACACTTAGTCGCCTTCTACGCACTCGGTGTTTTTACTGGATTTACTTTGGCTGGCTTTGGAATGACTCGTCATGCTCTGCGCAATAAAACGGGACAGTGGAGAGCTAAGGTATTTATTAACGGTCTGGCTGGAACTATCTCACTTATCGTTGTCATCATATTTTCAGTTGTTAAATTTACACAGGGCGCATGGTTAGTCCTTATCACTGCACCGATACTTGTGATGGCCTTTCTTCGTCTACGTCGCCAATACACCCGTGAGCAAAATGCCTTAGAGGTTAAGCAACATCAAGAGCGTGCTACATCAATCGCGCGCCATGATGTAACAGTCCTAGTTGATAACGTTGATATCGCAACTGTTGGTGCAATTCGTTATGCACGCAGTTTGAAACCCCGAAATTTAGCCGCCGTTCACTTTGTAATCGATGATCGTCGCGCTGAAGAGATACAGAAAGCCTGGGCAGCATCAGATGCGCTAGATGATGTGACACTTGAACTAATCGACTGTCCAGACCGTCGTCTTGCTAACTCTGCTTTGGATTATGCAATTCGGATGACTGAAAAGCCAGATGTGGAGCTAACTCTGCTACTTCCACGTCGCGCCTACTCTGGTTTCTTGGGACGATTGCTTCATGATCAAACTGCTGAAGAAATCGCAGCACCGATCTCGCAATTGCCACGAGTTGTTGCAACAATTGTTCCATTTGACGTGGACCGTATCGCTTCTGGAAAAACATTATTCACCGCACCTGCCGTATCGGTTCCACAAGTTGCACCCAAGCCAGTTCAAAAGGCTGCGCCCGTAAATCTTGAACCAGTAGGTCACTATGCAGAAAATGTGACACCAATCGGCAATATTGAGTGGCGCAAGCGTGCTCAGGTACAGGGCCGAGTCACATCAATTAAAACCGCTCCTCGTGGAGCAGCACCAACTCTTGAAGTTGAAATCTGGGATGAAACAGGTGGGGTTTCACTGCACTTCTTAGGTCGTCGTGAAATCGCAGGACTTGAAATTGGTTCTCAGCTGCGCGCAGAAGGCATGGTTGGTGAAGAAGAAGGATCTATGGTGATTCTTAATCCTTCGTACGAACTTCTTGTATAAAAGACTTAATCAATTCTCCGCATTCTTCAGCTAAAACACCTGCACGGACCTCGGTTCTAAAGGTGCTGCGTGGATCACGCAGTAAATCCCACATCGATCCCACTGCGCCTGCTTTTTCATCCCACGCACCAAATACAACAGTCTGCAAACGAGATTGTGCGATTGCACCTGCGCACATCGCACAGGGTTCTAATGTCACAACCAATGTGTGATCTGTTAGATGCCAATCCCCTAGTTTTTCTGCGGCATTACGAATTGCAACAATTTCGGCATGAGCAGTTGGGTCTTTATGTAACTCACGTTCATTGTGACCGGTTGCAATTAAATCACCGGCATTACTAAATATTGCTGCACCGACTGGAATATCCTTGCTTGCAACTGCTTTGCGTGCTGCATCGAGTGCAACGCGCATCATTTCAATATCGTTCACAGATCCAATAACTCCGTAAACTGTTCGCCGAAACCTAAACGCGCAGCAATTGCTTCAAGCTGCTCATCTGGAAATAATTCTTCATCATCACACAGTGCAGTAATCTCCATGCCACTCATGCCAAGATCGGCAAGAATTTCTATATGTCCGACTGGGCCTGACTCTTCATCATCTTCCGGAATTGGAAGATCTGCAATCTCCATTAACTCTTCTGCAACTGGATAATCAAGGGCCGCTGTTGCATCACTTAAGAACAATGAAATGTGTGCACCTAAAACACGAATTAAAATAAAGAACTCTTCATCAATTGAAATCAGAGCAATGGAGCCACCATTTGTTTGTTGTGATTTTAAACGGGTAATTATTTGTGCAATGTCATAAGGGTCTGGCAATGTGCCCAATGTCCAACGACCGTCCTCGTGCCAAGCCGCGACTGCAAAATCCATTTCACTTGTGAGGTCGGTTACTACATCGTCGATTGCGTCGAAGGATTCAATCTCCTCAACGAGCTCCTCTTCGAAATCGGACATGTGCGCATACTTTCACTCATTGGAAAGGAATGAAACCCCTGTAAGGTAATACCCATGAAAGTACATGTCGCCAATCACCCTTTGATCAATCACAAATTGACGGTTTTGCGCGACGAAGGGACGGATTCACCAACATTTAGACGCTTGGTGGAAGAGCTTGTAACCCTACTGGCATATGAGGCAACCAGAGATGTAAGAACTCATGAGGTTGAAATTACAACCCCGGTAACAAAGACCAAGGGCCAAAAATTAGCTGAGCCCCGTCCAGTAGTAGTGCCAATCTTGCGCGCAGGTCTGGGAATGCTCGAAGGAATGAGCAAACTAATCCCAACTGCCGAAGTTGGATTCTTGGGAATGGTTCGCGATGAGAAAACTTTAGAAGCCAGCACATATGCCAACCGTCTGCCTGATGATCTCTCTGGCCGTCAAGTTTTTGTTTTAGATCCAATGCTGGCAACTGGTGGAACTTTAATTATGGCTTTTCATTATTTGATTGATCTTGGTGCAACAGATATCACTGCGGTGTGCATCTTGTCTGCCCCTGAAGGTATTGCAGCAGTAGAAAAAGAGTTTGCAAATAGTCGAGTACCGATCACTATCGTTACAGGCGCACTTGATGAAAAGTTAAATGAGCACGGTTACATTGTTCCGGGCTTAGGCGATGCCGGCGATCGCTTATACGGAGTTGTATAAATGGCATCAACCTCACCTGGATACGGAATCACAATTCGTGTCGAAGGCTCCCCTGATTCAAATCCGGTAGCACTAGCAACCACAGTTATTACTGGCGCAGGTGCAACAATTACCGCACTCGATGTTGTGGAATCTCTCCTTGATAAAGTTGTCATCGATATAACTTGTGACACAATAGATTCACAGCACGCAGATGAAATCACTGAAGCAATCTCACTTAACTCCGCTTTGACTGTTCGCAAGGTAAGTGACCGAACATTCCTATTACACCTTGGTGGAAAGATTGAGATTGCTTCAAAGGTTCCCCTTAAAACTCGTGATGATTTATCTCGTGCATACACACCCGGTGTAGCGCGTATTTGCCAAGCAATTGTTGCTGACCCTTCAGATGCTCGCCGTCTTACTATTAAGCGCAATACCGTCGCTGTAGTAACCGATGGATCAGCTGTCTTGGGGCTTGGAAACATTGGCCCAGCAGCAGCGTTACCAGTTATGGAGGGTAAGGCTGCGTTATTTAAGCGCTTTGCCGATGTTGATGCCTGGCCTGTTTGTTTAGATACCCAGGATGTGGATGAAATCGTGCGCACAGTGCAGTTGATTGCACCTGTCTACGGCGGAATCAACCTAGAAGATATTTCAGCCCCACGTTGTTTTGAGGTTGAAGCTCGTCTCCGCGAACTCTTAGACATTCCAGTTTTCCATGATGACCAACATGGCACAGCAATTGTCGTTCTTGCAGCCCTTCGTAACGCTCTTAAGTTAGTAAAGAAGGATCTGAAATCTGTAAAAATCGTCCTCAGCGGCGTTGGCGCAGCAGGTAATGCGATTGCACGTCTATTAACACTAAATGGGGCAAGCAACATCATCGGCTTTAATGTCAAAGGAGTCATCCACAATGGAATGCAATCTGATGATGCCATGCAGCAGTGGTTTATTAACAACAGTAATCCAAGTAATTTCACGGGCAATATCTCTGAGGCTATGGTTGGCGCAGATGTATTCATCGGTGTGAGTGCACCAAATGTTCTTATTGAATCTGATGTTGCTTCTATGGCGAAGGGTTCGATTGTCTTTGCTCTAGCAAATCCAGATCCTGAAATTGATCCAGCAATTGCCCGCAAGTACGCAGCGGTCGTAGCAACAGGGCGCAGTGATCAACCAAACCAAATTAACAATGTTTTGGCCTTCCCCGGAATCTTCCGTGGTTTACTTGATGCAAATGCTCACAAAATTTCAGATCAGATGCTTGTAGCTGCAGCAGAGGCGATTGCAGATTGCGTTTCACCTGATCAGCTCAACACTTCCTTTATTGTGCCAAGTGTTTTTGATCCCAACGTTGTTAAAGCTGTGGCTGCGGCGGTTAAGAAGTCAGTGTGATTGAACTAGCTGCATCTTTTGATGAACAATTTGCATCAATAGCACCCTTTTTTCTCTATCTGCTTATTGGGACAATCGTCTTTGTTGAGACAGGCATCCTGCTTGGCTTTTTCCTGCCTGGCGACTCAATACTCTTTAGCGCAGGATTAGTTGCGGCAGCCCATGGCGAAGTAAATATTCTCGTTCTTGTGACAGTCATTTTTATTGCAGCATTCTTTGGTGATCAGGTTGGATTTGTTTTAGGTCGATTAGTGGGTCGTCCCTACCTTGAACGCCACTCCTCACCTCGCATACAACAGATGATCGCTAGGTCAGAGCGTTTTTATGAGCAAACCGGTTGGTGGGCAGTGGTTGCTGCCAGATTCTTTCCCTGGGTCCGCACCTTTGTTCCACCTATAGCTGGTGCCTCTAAGATGAATTACTACAAATTTCTCTCAGCAAATGCTTTAGGTGCCTTGCTGTGGGGTGTTGGAATCACATTGGCTGGCTATTACGCAGCTTCGTTGCCATGGGTTAAGACTTGGTCCTATGCAATTGCAGCATTCTTTATTACTGCCTCTTTGGTTTCTGCACTCGTAAATTACTTACGCCACCAACGATAACTCCTACATAGGTCATTGCAAGCCCTGTAACTAAATAGGCACTAACGCTTACCCCATCTGTTGGTGACACTAAATCAATAACAAGTGATGCTGCTAATTGGCCACCAACACTAAATAAGGTGAAGGTTAAAACTCCTAGGTGTTGAACAATTGTTGATGTGAAGGCGATGTATATGACGCCTATGACGCCACCTGTGTATATCCACCATGGCCCAGCCGGTAGCGGTGACAATTCATTCTTTCCCAGTGCAACACCAACAAGAATAAGGATTACTAAAAATGTAGTTCCGGTAATGAAGTTAAGAAGTGATGTTGTAAAGCTCTGGTGGGAGTGTTCATTTATTTGACCATTTAACGCCCGCTGCACGCCAACCACGGCTCCTGCAATACATCCTGCAGTAACTGCAATCATTGAAAGATTGTCTGCATCAATTCGATCCCACACTGACACAAGCACCGCAATAACAGTTAGCACCGCAGCCATTACGCGACGAGGTGAAATCAGTTTCTTTCCACCACCGGTTAGCCCAATTCGATCAACAACTAATGACATTGCCGTTTGTCCGGCTATTGAGGCAACTGAATAGATTGCAACACCAATGAGTGGAACTATCTGGGTCTGGATAGCAACAAAACTTCCCCCCAAAGCGCCAGCAAATAACTTCCATCGAGCTATCTCTTTGTGAGCAATTGCCACCTTTAAGTTTCTAATTCCCTCTTTGATGTGTGTGGAGAAGGGCGTGATGATCAGAATTATGAGTAGACCTGAACCAAATGAGACTAGAGCTGCTTGTAATCCGTTATCTAAGCGATGTGAAAGCTCTCCGTTGGCACGGGCTTGTAGCGCAATCATCACCCCAGAGAGGGCAGCTAATAGATCTAAACGCATTGTGCGAGGTTATCAAGAAAAGCAAAAGCCGGGCGGGACCCTCGTAGCCCGCCCGGCTTTTGCTTTTTATTTACTTGTTTGAGACTTTATCCGTTAAAGACAGTGTCCCAGTTAGAGATTGTCATTACGTAGTACTGACCACCTTCGATTGTTTTGGTATCAATTGCAGTCTTTGTATCCTTGCTACGAGCCTTTAGATCTGGACGGGCCACTACTGCACCTGTGGTATGAACCTGTGCATTGAAGAAGAAGTAAGAGTTTGTATCTCCTGGCTTAGCGAGCAACTTAGTTGCATCGATAATTCCAGATGACTCTTCATCTTGTGTCATGAACTCAGATCCACCTGTGATGAACTTGTTTGCATCAAACTGTGCAACCACAGCCATCTTTCCATCAGAAACTCGGTAAGCGACGATGCGAGCAAGCGCTGCGTTGTTACCTGGATCTTCTTGGATTAATAGGTACTTGCCATCTTCAGTAACGGTTAGGTTATCTGGCTTAGCCAAGTACAAAGACTCTCCACCGTTTAGTAACAGTTCAAGCTCTGCTCCAGCAGCTGGATTCTGTGAATCCTTGAAAGTTAAGCGCCATAGGGCTCCACCGTCACGAGTAACAGTTGGTGTAGCTGGGTTTGGTGCTGTTGCAACTGGATCCTTGTTTGACTCTGTTGTTAGGAAGTAGAACACATTTGGATTGCTTGGATCCCAGTGACCATCTTCAACGCGTGCCATTGTGGTCCCCTTTTCGCGGGATTCCGTAGCAAATGCTGAAGTTGTTGTGTTCCAGTCAACCTTTACAAACTCAGCTGGCATCTTCTTGTTCTTGCCAACTGTTGTGCGGAAAAGGTTGTCACTCTTAATTGTTGGGATGTTCATTACATGAAGATCTCCATTTGTAAGGCCTGCTTGATCGATAGCAGTACCTGTTGACTGCTTCTTTCCTGCATAAACATATAGCTGACTATCTGTTGCAGCACCATCTTCTGAAGCAATCACAACAGTGTTTGGGCCTGGCTTAAGTGAAGGCATTAGGTTTTCAAATGAAAGCATTCCCATGCGTGGAAGCTGGTATCCAGTTCCATCTTCATCAAATGCAAATCCACGAGACTCATCGCCTGTTTCTTCGCCTGACAAGAATAATCCGCCTGCATAACCAATTCCGTTATGGATGAATGTACCTGCTGCTGCATATGTTGCTGAACAGAAACGACTGATACCCCAGTCAAAGAATCCTGCTGTGGCACCTACTGGTGCTGCTCCTGCTGGAGTCTCCTGGTACTTGCCTGTTGTGTAGTTGTAGAAGTTAACCTTCTGCATAAAGTTTTCAACTTTAGTTACAGCCTTAGAAGTCTTGCTGACTGTGAACTTTGTAATTGAAGTTGCCCATGGAGCTGTCGATGACTTGCTCTTAATTGCAAGAGCTGCAGATGTTGAAACTTCATGCACAGATAGAAGTGAGATTCCACCACGACCATTGTCGTATGCGCCCATTCCATCTGGAATCCCGCGAATTATTGTGCCTGTGACGGCATCGCCCACAGTTGCAATGACTTTAATGTCAACTGCTGCGTTCTTTGAAAGAACATAAACTGGCTTTCCGCCCAAAGCAAATGCTGAGGCTGCGAATGCAACAGCTGTTACAACCGCTGCGCCAGCCAAAATTGGCTTAGTTAGTTTCATTTTTCCCATTCCTATGTAGAGGTTTGAGAGAATTGTTGTTTACCGTCCCCTAACAGTTAGGGGACGCAGAGAAAACCTTTGGTAAACCTAGAGTGAACTTTTAAGCGTGTGTGCCGTGGAACTCGCGCTTATCTGCGATCCAATCCATCAGAGCAAAGAGAACACCAGATGCAACAAATGTTAAGTGAATGACAATGCGCCACTTTGTACCTCCGCCAACCTGATCCTGACCCGCCAACTCAATAAAATCTTTTAGCAGTTCAATTACCGAAATCGCTACAAGTGAACCAATTAATTTAATTTTTAGTCCACTGAAATCAATTGTTCCCATCCAGTGTGGGCGATCTTTTGATTCAGTTGCCACATCAATGCGGGAAACAAAGTTCTCATATCCAGCAAATATGACCATCAAAATGAGATTAGCTAGCAGCGTTAAGTCCAACAACGCCAATAGATCCAGCGTAAAGCTTTGTGGGGTTGCTTCCCCAATATGCATAGCTACGTGATAGAACTCAATTAAAAAGCGATAGGCAAGTAGGACTAAGGCTCCAACTAGTCCTAAATACAACGGTGCTAGTAAAAAGCGAGAGCGGAAAAGAATTGATTCAATTGTGTTGGCAATCTGGCTCATAGCTAAATTTTATCTCAACCCTCTAAAGAAAGCGTGACGAGCAGCCATTCTTCCTCAAGTTTTGATGCCTCTGCGCTCAAAACCACAAGCTCTGAAGCGATTGCCGTTAGGCGAGCGGCATCAAAGGCTGCCGTTTCTTGCTCAGCGGTTAAGGATGCAATAGCCGCAGCACACTTTTCCATCTGTCGCTCAAGTCGGGTTAGGTCCTTTTTTAACTGTCGTTGTTCTGCTGCACTTGATGTTTTCTTTTCTTTAACAACTGCTGTTACAGAGTTCAAGGCCTGGGCCCGTTGTTCAAGATACTCATCGACTCCCCGTGGTAAATCGCGCACCTTCTTATCACCCAATAAACCAACAAATCGATCACAGACGCGCTCCAGGAAGTAACGATCATGAGAAATCACAATCAAAGTGCCGCCATAGCTATCTAGTAAATCTTCAAGCTCAGTTAAAGTCTCAATATCAAAGTCATTTGTTGGCTCATCAAGGAGTAAAACATTGGGACTATCCATTAATAGGCGTGTTAATTGCAGGCGACGTTTTTCACCGCCCGATAAATCACCAACAGGGGTCCACTGTGATTCTCGATCAAAACCTAACCGCTCACATAGTTGTGAAGCAGAAAGTTCTCGGCCGCCACCTAATTCAACTCGGTTAGCAATCTTTTCAACTGCTTCTAGAACGCGCCAGGTTGGATCTAACTCATCTAAATGCTGAGTTAAAAATGCTGCCTTCACCGTAACGCCCGTTACCAACTTGCCTGCAGTTGGTTGGATCTCACCAGTAAGAGTGCGCATCAATGTTGTCTTACCCGCACCGTTAACACCAACGATTCCGATTCGATCGCCTGGGCCAATATTCCAATACAAATCATCGATGAGCTCGTTATCACCAAGTTTTACCTGCACATGGTGTGCTTCATAAACAGTCTTACCTAAACGATTAAGCGCAAATTTTAGTAATTCGCCTTGATCACGTGGTGCTGGTTCATCTGCAATCAAAACATTTGCAGCATCAATTCGAAACTTTGGCTTTGAAGTTCTTGCGGGTGCTCCGCGACGAAGCCAGGCAAGTTCTTTCTTAATCAACATATTACGACGCTGATCCATAACAGATGCTTGTCGTGAGCGCTCAGCTTTAGATAATACGAATGCGCTATATCCGCCGTCATACTCCTCGACTTTGCCTTCTACAACTTCCCAGGTGCGCTCTGTTACCGCATCCAGGAACCAACGATCGTGAGTCACAACAACAACTGCTAATCCTCGTCGATTGTTAATGTAGGAGGCAAGCCAGGCCACACCTTCAACATCTAGATGATTTGTTGGCTCATCAAGCAAAATTAAATCCAGTTCATTAATTAGCAGTTTTGCTAAACCAACTCGGCGGCGTTCTCCCCCAGATAATTGCCCAAATTTGCGATCAAAGATGTGATCATCAAAGCTTCCAAATAATCCTGTAAACACTTCCCGGATATTTGGATCACTGGCCCACTCATGTTTTTCGGTATCACCTAATACAACTTCACCAACGGTGCTTTCAGGATCTGCTAAATCAACTTGGGATAACAACCCAATCTTTGCTGCGTTGGATTTGGTTACACGCCCAGAATCTGGTGGCTCGATTCCGGCCATCACTTTCATTAATGTGCTTTTGCCTGAACCGTTTCGGCCAACAATTCCAATGCGATCACCTTCGGAAACACCAAGCGAGACGCCTACTAAGAGCTCTTTGATATCAAAGGCTTTAGAGACATCTTCGATGTTTACAACATTGCGCGCCACGGTAGGAGAGCGTACCTTTCCCTTATGAAGGTAACTGACCGTCAATACGCGCTAGAGCTAGATAAAAACGATCCTTTAGCACGATTCAAATCACAATTTGTCATTTCAGACCCAGAAATGTGTTATCTCGACGGTAATTCATTAGGTCGCTTACCGAAGGCAACAGTTACCGCCATCAATGATTTCATGACCAAAGAGTGGGGCCCTGAAGTTGTGACTGGCTGGAGCCACTGGGTTGATGAAGCACAACCAACCGGTGATTTACTAGGTGAAGCCGCACTCGGAGCTGGGCCAGGACAAGTATTGGTCTGTGACACAACTTCAGTAAATTTCTATCAGTTGTGTCTGTCTGCAATTCATGCACGCCCTGGCCGAAAAACTATTATTACTGATGCTGCTAACTTTCCAACCGATCGCTACATCCTTGATGGCATTGCTCAACAGTTTGGTTTAAATCTTGTCATTATTGACAATGAGGATCCGACGATCGCCCACCATGAACGAATCACAACTGAAGTCCTTGCGCCATACCTCAATGATGATGTTGCCTTAGTAACTCTGGAAGTAATTCAATACAGATCAGGTGCTCGCACAGATTTGAAATCAATAACAGATCAAGTCCGCGCAATTGGTGCATTGGTGGTGTGGGATGCAAGCCATGCCGTTGGTGCTATTGAATTGAATCTAGATGCAAATGGCGTAGACCTATGCGTTGGGTGCACATATAAATACGGAAACTCTGGACCAGGTTCACCTGCTTGGCTTTATGTTTCAAAGCGCGTTCAAAAAGAGTTACAGGTTCCGATTCAAGGTTGGTTTGCTCAAGATGCACAATTTGAAATGGGACCAGTTTTTGAACGCTCACAAACTATTCGTGGATTCCAGATTGCTAGTCCATCGTTGATGGGAATCCGCTGCGTGCAAACCGCTTTTGCAATGATTAAAGAAGCTGGTATCGATGCAATTGCCCATAAGGCAGCCGTTGGAACTCAAATGATGATCGAGTTATATGACGCATGGTTAGCACCACTTGGCATTGAATTAAACACTTCACGTGATGCTAAAGAACGTGGTGGCCATATCTCACTTGTTCATCCTGATGCTGCGCAAATATGCGTTGCTATGCGCACAATTTCAAATGTCATCCCTGACTACAGAACACCTAATTCAATCCGATTAGCTATTTCTCCTCTTCCAACTTCATATGTTGAAATCTGGGATGGGTTAGAACGCATGCGGGATCTAGTGGCATCTGGCCGCTATAAAGAAGCAGTAGAAGGTGGGTCTCGCGTCACATGAGCAAAAACTTTGATTCAGCACTTACCTACACCTCTTATTTAGCAGTTGATGAACTTCTTAAACTACAACGCCCACTTTCTACTGGCCCAGAACATGATGAGATGCTTTTCATCATCATCCACCAAACCTATGAGCTGTGGTTCAAACAATTAATTCATGAGTTCAAAGAGGCACAAGTTGCCATGGAATCAGGAGATTCGCATTACTCACTAGCTATTTTAGGACGCATTAGAACAATTCTTAAAGTCTGCGTTACCCAGATTGATATTTTGGAAACAATGACTCCCCTGCAGTTCAACGCTTTTCGTTCATATCTTTCATCATCAAGTGGTTTTCAGTCTGCGCAGTTCAGAATGGTTGAAGCGCTATTAGGTCGCCGTGATAGCAAAATGGCAGGACATCTACCATTAGATATTCAAGAGCAGATTAAGGAAATCACAGCGCGTAATAGCGTGTGGGATTCAGCTCTGGTTTATATTTCAAAGCGTGGCCACACAATTCCAACCGAGATTTTGAATCGCGATAAATCAATCGCCTATGATGCAAACACTGCTGTGCAAGAGGTGCTACTAGAGGTTCATCGCAATGATCCAGAGTCTGCGATGGTGTGTGAGCGCTTAGTTGATATTGATGAAGGTATGCAGGAATGGCGATATCGCCACGTAAAGATGGTGGAAAGAACCATTGGCCACAAAATCGGAACTGGCGGATCAAGCGGAGTGGCCTACTTAAGTAGCACCTTGTTTAATCCAACATTTCCAGATCTCTGGGAGATCCGTTCGAGTTTTTAGTTTGGCAATCCCTTAAGAACTATCTCTGAAAGCTCTTTGCGTGTTCGGGGTGCGACTTCACGATCATAGGCAGGACCTTCTAGTTGTTCTGCAGGTGCTTGCTTGCCAACAGCCATAATCACAATCGGAACTGCGCCATCAAATAAAGCTGCTGCCTTTTCATGATCAAAGCCAGCCATCTGATGGATAACATAGCCGCGATGATGGGCTTCGATAGTTAATTGTGCTGCCGCTAATCCGCAGTCATACATAAATGTTGGTATTGCCGTTCCGTCTGCCTGCGCAGGAGTTCCAGCAATTGCAACAAAGGCTGCTGCTCGCTTTGACCAACTTTGGTTGAATGGCACAAGGCATTCAAGCAGCGCTGTGAAATTTGAATCATTTCTTTTGCCTGCAATCAATCGCCATGGTTGAAGATTGTTGGCAGATGGTGCCCAACGAGCAGCTTCAAGCAATGCTAATAAATCTTGGTTTTCAATTGTTGCTGTTGCATCAAGTGAACGTGGACTACGACGCTCAGCAATGAGATCGTGAATTTCTACTGAAGTATCAGCTCTGGTCATCCCGGAAGCCTACCCGTGAACTACCGACTGAGATAAATGAAAATCGTGATGATTGACACCACCGCACCACCAGAAATCAAAAAATACTTAACCCACGGTTTCATTCCAGTTCGTTCTGTGGCCCTTGCTGCAATTTTCTTGGTGGTCATCATGACTCTGCCAGCCCATGCAAACTCAGTTGCCAAAATACCTAACCCTGCCAAGACAATAAGAATTCCTGGGCCTGGGCCAATTAATGCAATGGCGCCTGCAACAGTTATTCCCCCACCGATGATCCCAATGATTACGCGCCACACTATGCGACCTACTGTGGTCTTCTTAATCCACGAGCGAAGTTTCATTTTGTCTTAGTCACAATCATTTCTTTTCCATAGGCTGCAAATGCTATCTCTTCGCGGCGCTTTCGATAATTTACCGATGCTCCTTGAATCATATGTTCAAACCGTGTTGCAGATTTTATGAGTGGGTGTAACTCTGCCGCCGCAATCTGATTGCCAAATACGGGAGGCGCTTGATCAATTTCTTGGACCTTAATGTGTGGATTAAGGAATCGATATGCCAATGCAACGCGCCGTAATCCAAGGTTTGCGACATGGCGCAAACCACGATTGATGTGATCTTGAGCCATTAGGCGGACAAACGTGAATGTTTTTGCTCGAGCTGGCTTTTGTTCAACCGCTAGCTGATACAACATTGCGGCAATCTCTTGACCGCCAGTTGTGTTTGGTAACTCTGCACACTTGTCTGATAAACCCTTACGAACAACAGGATCCTGCAACATCTTTACCTTTTTGGCGATGTCAGCCAAATCTGCTTGATCGGCGCGAAGTGCGAAGCCAAAATCATTGCACCACTTCGCGCGAGCTTCTTGATCATCGGTTCCACGAATATTTGAAACGAAAACTGTTGGCACTTGGGCGGGTAGTAGTTCATGAACACCGTTATATCCGGTGGCACATATTCCTGCATCAAAGGCATGCAGCACATTGGCAAGTGGGAAGTAGCGAACAACCTTGAGATCCAAGCCTTCTGGCACGAGTGATTTTCCATCTTTATCCACGGGTGCTTTAGTCAAGATAACCTGCAAATCTTTCCATCCAATCAAACCAGACAACGCTGCTGTCATCTTTTCATTAACATCACTGTCACCTGTGCCAAGCTGGACAAGTGCCGTTGGGCGGTTGAGATCTAAGCCAAGTGCGCGACGTGCATCATCTCGTGACAGCGCATCTTCTTTACGAAATAGCGAAACAGGAGAGGTTAAAACAGAGTCTTTGCGGTTTGCAGTTGGTCCAAAATCATAAGCGCGAGCAATGTCACCTGGCTCAATAATTTTGTCCATCATCTTTGATTGCAAGCCCAAGATAAAACGCTGAGGTTTTTTCTGCCACAAACCACGGCGGACCCAAACCAACTTTAAATTTGGATTCGCATTCTTTGCGGCTATTACACCTGGGTAAGGGACAACGCCATCAAACGACAAAACTTTTGCACCGGTTTCTTCGACTAGCGCTAACAAGCGATCACGAAGATAGATGTCCCATTTTTCACGGCTCATCCACATGCGATCTTTACCCGGGATGTATTCGCAACGAATTCCCATAAACGCCGGAACCTCTGCAATACCACCTGCCATAGAAACAATAATTGGGTTTGCAACTTCTTTAAGAGCAAGGGCAACAGCGCTTGCTCTTGCCAGGTGCCCCATTCCAACTCCATTGCTTGTCGCAAGGATGATTGTTGGTTTTTCCATTTGCTCTAATTACTCCAAGATGAATGTAGTGGTCGTCCCTCAGCGTAACCTGCTGATGATTGAACGCCAACAGTTGCCTTCTCTGAAAACTCTTCAATGTTCTTTGCCCCAGCATATGTAAATGAGGAGCGAACACCGGCAATGATTTCATCCAGCAAATCCTCAACACCAGGACGAGCGGGGTTCAAATACATTCGGGAAGTAGAAATTCCTTCTTCAAATAGCGCTTTGCGAGCGCGATCAAAGGCATCTTCCTGTGAAGTTCTAGCTGCAACTGCGCGAGCAGATGCCATTCCAAATGATTCCTTAAACAATCGTCCGTTTGCATCACTTTGTAGATCCCCAGGGGACTCATATGTTCCTGCAAACCAGGATCCAATCATTACTTGTGATGCACCTGCGGCAAGTGCCAGTGCGACATCTCGAGGATGGCGAACTCCACCATCTGCCCAAACGTGTGCACCAAGTTTTTTAGTCTCTGTTGCGCACTCAAGGACAGCTGAAAATTGTGGGCGTCCTACACCTGTTTGCATACGAGTTGTGCACATAGCCCCTGGTCCAACACCTACTTTGATGATGTTGGCACCGGCTTGTACTAAATCATGTGCACCTTGGGCGGTAACAACATTGCCGGCAACAATCGGAATTATTGGATTAATTGATCTAATGGCAGCTAATGCTTCCAACATCTTTTTTTGGTGTCCGTGCGCGGTATCAACAACCAAAACATCTGCCCCAGATGCAATGAGGGCTGCTGCTTTTGCTGCAACATCACCATTAATTCCAACAGCTGCGGCAATGCGCAAACGTCCCTGTGTATCTAGTGCTGGTGAATACAAAGTTCCGCGCAAGGCACCTAGTCTGGTCATGATTCCTACTAGATCACCATTACTTGCAACGACAGGTGCCAACTTGTGGCGGTGTTGATTGAGGAAATCAAATGCTTCGCGAGCACCAAGTGCATCTGACATTGTGATTAAATCTTTGCTCATTACTTGATGTAACTGTGTGAAGCGATCAACGCTTTTGCAATCATCTTCAGTAATTATTCCGACAGGCTTACCGTCTTCGACTACAACTACCGCGCCATGGGCTCTTTTGTGTAACAAGCTAACCGCGTCAGCCACTGTTGATTGTGGTGACAAGGTAATAGGGGTATCAAAGAAGGGGTGACGCTGCTTCACCCATGTAATGACTGAATCAACAACTGCGTGTGGGATATCTTGCGGAATAACTGTTAGGCCGCCTCGGCGAGCCATTGTTTCTGCCATACGACGCCCAGCAATAGCTGTCATGTTCGCAACTACTAATGGAATTGTTGTCCCTGTTCCATCTATCGCTGAAAGATCCACATCCATTCTTGATGAAAGTTCAGATCTAGATGGCACCATGAAAACATCGTCATAGGTAAGGTCGTGGGTTGGTTCGTTTATGAATCGCACGTGGGTTAACAATACTCAGGTAGGATAGAAGAATGTCTAAACCACTCATATCTGTTCGTGGGTTGACCAAGGTTTTCGGGGATTTCACCGCTGTAGACGGTATTGATTTCGATGTGGCAAAGGGTGAGTCCTTCGGATTACTAGGTCCCAATGGTGCTGGTAAATCAACGACTATGCGCATCTTGGCTGCAACCTCTACCCGCACATCAGGCACCGTTGAAATTTTGGATAAAGATCCTGAAAAGTTTGGTCCACTTGTTCGAGCGCACTTAGGTGTTGTGCCACAGCAAGACAACCTAGATGGCGAACTGACAGTCACTGAAAACCTTTATATCTATGGACGCTACTTTGGTCTTTCAAAAAAGTTTATCAAGGCAAAGATCGAAGAGCTGCTGGAGTTCGCACAGCTTGAAGAAAAGCGTGATGTAAAAGTAGAAGCACTTAGCGGTGGAATGAAGCGCCGTCTGACAATTGCCCGCGGACTAGTTAGCGAACCAGACATCTTGTTATTGGATGAACCAACTACTGGTCTTGATCCACAAGCACGACATATCTTGTGGGATCGCTTATTCCGCTTAAAGGAACAGGGTGTAACTCTGGTTTTAACAACACACTTTATGGATGAGGCAGAACAGTTATGTGATCGACTTGTTGTTATGGATAAAGGCGCGATCATGGCCGAAGGCACACCGCAAGGTTTGATTAAAGAGTATTCCAGCAAAGAAGTTCTTGAGGTTCGCTTTGGTAGTGACCGCAATAAAGAAGTAGCACTGCAATTAGCACAAATGTGTGAACGAATGGAGACTTTGCCAGATCGTTTGTTGATGTATACAGAAGATGGCGAAAAACTCCTAGAACAAATTGCTGCTGCAAAGCTGCATCCAACTACATCATTAGTTCGTCGCTCATCATTAGAGGATGTTTTCTTGCGTTTAACAGGAAGAACTTTGATTGAATGAACGCAGGTATTGATGTTGCTCAGATTCAACGCTTTGGAGCGCTGTACATAACTGCTGCACGCCTAAAGTCCATTTCTAAGTGGAAAATGATTATCGCGGCCGTTGATATTGGAAACCCCTTGTTTTACTTGATCGCCGTGGGTGTGGGAATTGGCGTCTTGGTTGAACAAGGCTCAGGAACAAGCGGGACAAGTGGCATCAAATATATTGCCTTCATCGCACCTGCACTATTAGCTAACAGTGCAATTGCAGCGGTTATGGATGAAACAATATTTCCGACTATTGAAGGATTTAAGTGGCGAAAACTATTTTTTGCACAAAACGCCACACCAATTACTGGGCGACAAATAGCGCTTGGCGTTTATCTCTCAGCACTATGCCGTGCAATATCTAGTGTTTCGATTTATTACACATTACTTCTTGTATTTAATGTTGTGGATTTTGGCCCGAGTGTCTTGCTCATCCCAATTGCTGTTCTAGGTGGCGGGGCTTTTGGCGCAGTTATTTTGTTTGCAGCTGCAAAAATTGAGAAAGATGATCAATTCTTTAACATTCTAGGTCGTCTTGTCATCATGCCGATGTTTTTGTTCTCTGGAACTTTCTTTCCTTTATCTTCAATGCCAATCTACTTACAACCGATAGGTTGGGTTTCTCCGCTTTGGCATGCAACAGAGCTTGGTCGCGAAGCTGCTTTTGATTACGGAATCAGCAATCTCATGGTTGCGGTCCATCTCATCGTTTTGTCTAGCTTAGTAATAATTGGAATTACCCTTGCGATGCGCCAGTTTGAGCGGAGGTTAGCAAAGTGAGTGCTGCTGTTGATATTGCAGAAAAGAATAAATCTAGCGCGATGTATGCGGGCCGCCCTCATGTTTTACTAGAAAGAGGATGGATAGCATTTAAATCGTCAACTTGGATTCCTGTTGTCACAGGATTTGTTGAGCCAGTTCTTTTCTTGTTGGCATTTGGGTATGGAATGGGCGCTCTTGTTGGAAAGGTAACAACGGGGGATACAACCATTGATTACACATTGTTTATTGCACCTGGTTTACTCGCTAATAGCGCCATGAATGGTGCCATTTATGATTCAACCTGGAATGTCTTCTGGAAACTCAATGAATCCAAGCTCTATAAGACCATGCTCTCAACCCCTTTGGGGCCCCTAGATATTGCACTCGGTGAGATCACCTGGGCGCTAATTCGTGGCTTGGTGTACTCACTTGGCTTCCTAACAGTGGTAACCGCTTTGGGTCTTACACCAAGCTTCTGGGCGATCTTGGCAATTCCTGCAGCCTCTTTGGTGGCATTTGGCTTTGCCTCATTTGGTATGGCAATTACATCTTATTTTAAGACCTACCAACAGATGGGTTTCATTAACATCATTCTCTTGCCGATGACATTGTTCTCGGGTTCTCTTTATCCAATCTCTGTATACCCAGATTGGCTAGAAAAGATCATTATGGCTTTGCCGTTGTGGCATGCGATTGAAATGGTTAGAGCCTTTTGGTTTGGAAACATTACCTCTGGTGTTCTTGTCCACATTGCATACTTTTTAGTAATGATTGCCGCTGGACTATTTGTCACATCACGCAGATTGCGTGCATTATTTCTTCGCTAGTCTTTTGTGAAAGTTGCATCTTTTACTAATGGCGGACATTTCCAGCCAGGTGCTATAACCGGTTCAAAGTGCCACCATTCGTTCTCATACATCCGGCACAAACCAAACTTTGATCCATTTATTTCTAACCAACCCGCACCCACGGGTTCATCTGGATAATTGACATCTATGGCAATTCCCCATGGATGGTGAGAAAGAAGTGGGGGTGCAACCCATTTGCTTGCTTCGGTCACTGTCCCATACCTTTTTACAGCTTGTGTAAATAAATTATCTTGACGAGATAATGTTCTATATCCAGATGCTATGTAGAGAGTTTGCCCATCTTTTTTTGCAGCCATTTGCGCGGCTTTAAATCGGTACATAAGTTGTTTGTCGATCACTTTTGGGCGAGTCAATGAGCGGGGTATTGCACCTGCTCCCAGTGAATACTCTGTTTTTTCACACCCATTAATTACATTAGAAATGCGAATTACATAACTTTTCTTATCCGCACAACTTAAAGGTATTGTGTAGGAGGCGTGAGAAATCCCATTTATTGCGGAAAAAGCCAATAAAAAGGCCAGAAATGCCCGACTTTTACGCATGCCCTGAGTCTAACGGGGTTGCTTTTTAATTAAAGAATGAGAGACTTAGGGCTAGTTAAGAAATTAACTAAAAACGAACCGGGAGAGTACTTCTCAAACGAGTTTCAAAAGCTGAAACCTTTGCCGTACAAGTTTTACAAATGCTGACACAGAGTAACCACAAGCAGACATTTAGATTCGTCCCTACAACATCAGTTCCAGTAGACCCGCAGAGGGTTGAAGCTATTCTCAAGCAAGAATGGGAACTATTTACTAAAAATACTGGCAAGAGCGCCGAAGAGAGCCGCCGTTCATTTAAATCCTTGCCCTTAGGTGTTACCTCTAGCTTCCAGCACTGGGATCCATACCCAATCTCAATCGTCTCAGCCAATGGCGCATACATGACCGATGTTGATGGTCGCCAGCTCTTAGATCTATCTATGGGCTTTGGTGCGATGTTTGCAGGACACCTCAACCCAACTGTTATTGAAGAAATTCAAAGCTCATTGAGAACAGGAATGCTTTTCGTTACACCATCGCCAACTTCAACTGATGCGGCAGAAATGATTTGCAAGCGATTTAAGATTGATCAAGTTCGCTTTACTAACAGCGGAACTGAATCAACAATGTATGCAGTTCGTGTTGCGCGATCTGCGTCAGGCAAAATGGGAATTCTTAAGGTCGAAGGCGGTTACCACGGTAGCTACGATCCTTTTGTTGTTTCAGCCAAACCGCCCCTAGACAAGGCTGGTGATCCAGAAGAGCCAACACCGGTGATGGATTCCAATTTAGTTCCAGGTGATATTTACGTCGTTCCTTACAACAATGTTTCTGCACTCGAAGCAATGTTTGAAAAGAACGCTTCAAAGATCGCTTGCTACATTGTTGAGCCAGTTCTAGAAAACCTTGCAATTATCTTGCCGGATGCTGGCTACCTAGAGCGCGTTCGCGAACTATGCGATGAGTACAACGTCATTCTTATCTTTGATGAAGTAAAAACTGGTCTAACAGCTGGTGCTCATGGTGCATCTGTTCGACTTGGCGTTGAGCCAGATCTAATCACCCTTGCAAAGTCAATTGGTGGTGGAGTTCCTTTGGCCGCTTTCGGTGGCAAGAAAAAGTACATGGATTTTGTTACAAACGGCAAAATGGCGCACTTCGGCACATTTAACGGTAATCCCCTTGCAATGGCTGGTGTTCGCGCAATTGATCGCCTGTGTTCAGATGAAGCACTTGCTGCTGCTGAAGCACTTAACCAGCAAGCACTGGATCGCATCAGTGAGATCATTGATGAGTATCAGTTACCTGCACACACAGTTGGATTTGGCGTTAAGGGCTGTGTTACATGGTCCACAACACCAGTTCGCAACTACCGTGACTACAAAGCAACAGACTTTGGAATCGCTGAAGCACATTGGTTGTTCGCCCTTAACCGCGGAATTATCACTCCTCCAGGTCTTGATGAGCAGTGGCTTATCTCATTGGCACATGGCCAAAGAGAGATTGATCTACTTGTTGAAGATTTCCGTGAATTTGCTAAAGCACTTCGAGCATAACTCGCACAGCTGCAACCATCTGATCTAGTGGCATCGTAGGTAACCCCGGAAACTCGGGGGCCTGCGAATCCATTAATGGCACATGAACAAAACCACTTCGGACTGCTGTCCCATCAAACTTGTTTTGTGCAACATAAAAAACATGGTTGCATAAAAATGCTCCTGCACTTAAGGAAAGTGCAGCTGGTATCCCCTGCGCATTCATAGCATCGACCATCTCTTTTACTGGCAATGTTGAAAAGTATGCATCTGGCCCATCGTCCAGGATCTTCACATCGCTGCGGAGCACACCTTCATTGTCTGCAAGACGCGCATCATCAAGATTGATTGCCACCTTTTCAGGGGTAATGTGTGTGCGACCTTCTGCCTGACCTAAACAAATTACAACATCTGGCTTATGTTCTTTGATTAATGACAATAGTTGTTCTGCAGACTGCGCATATGCCACAGGCAAGATCGCGGTAACAAAGTTGTCACCGCTAATCTGCTTAACAATCTCACCTGATGGGTTCGAGGTTGCGTTACCAAATGGCTCAAAGCCAGTGAGCAGGATGGTGGTCATGCCCGAACCCTACTAAAAGAAGAAAAGCCCTCGGTGTGAAAGGCACCGAGGGCTTAACTTGTGCGCGCGAAGGGATTCGAACCCCTAACCTTCTGATCCGTAGTCAGATGCTCTATCCGTTGAGCTACGCACGCTTATTTATTTGTGAATCGCAATAGTACCCGCTTTTTATACCTGACCCAAATGCGCCAAAAGCCTTATGAATCAAGCGCCTTGAACGCAAAACAAAGGGCGCCCGAATTAACGGACGCCCTTTGAGTGATTACTTAACTACTAGCCAACTTTCTTGATTCGGCCATCTGCTACAGGAACTTGAGTTACCTTTCCTGCGGCCATGTCTGCCTTAAGTGCATCTGTAAAGACATCTAGCAGTGCGCCTTGAACCTTTGCTTTTGTTGGTGAGAATACGTTGAGGTATCCATCGCCACCATAGATTAGGAAGTCAAGAGTTGTAAGTGTGTACTCCTTTGAATCCTTAGCAATTGCAGTTCCGTCTAGTTTTGTAACTTCGACGATACGTGAACCAATTGGCTTTGAGGCATCAAATGAGAACTTGAACCCTGATACCTGTGGGAAGCGACCATCACCTGGATAGTTACCACCGACACCGTTTTCAAGTGCCTTCCAAAGATTTTCACCTGTAACAGTTGTTGTTGCAATCTGGTTACCGAATGGGAACACAGTGAGTGCATCTCCGAGTGTTACATCTAGCGGACCAGTACCTGTGCGAACAAGTGCTGTGTTTGCTGGGATGTAGGTCTTTGCGGGGAATGTGTCGCGGATTCCGCCACCATTCTGAATTGCAAAGTCAGTCTTGTACTTCGCGCGCATTAGATCGGCGATGTAACTACCCATTGGGGTTTCACCTGAACGCTCAACAGCTGGTGTGCCACCACGTGGGAATACGCCAGAAACTTGACCAATTTTGATATCAAGTCTTACAGTCAATTGATCCTTGTACTTCTTGACTAATGCAGCTGCTGCAACATCTTGTGTTGTAACAGTACTAAGAACACCTGTGTTGATTGTCGTTGATGCAGACTTTAGAACGTGTTCAATTGACTGACCAATAACTTTTCCATTCTTCATGCAAATCTGAGTACGTGTGTACTCAACACCTGCGTTACGAGTTTGTCCGATAACTACAGGAGCGACGCGCGGGCTACCCGGGATTACAGTTGCAAAAGTCTGGTGGCTGTGGCCACCATAGATTGCTGCAGCACCCTTGATTTGCGCTGCCATTGTGTTCAAAACACCCTTGGCAACTCCATCGGCATTCTCTTGCCAGCCTTGGTGAATAAGAGCAATAACAATGTCTGCACCAGCTGCTTTTGCATCCACAATCGCTTGATTGATGCCTTCTACGCCTGGGTTAATTGTGATCGTCTTCTTAGCACCTGTTGCATCTGTGTAGTCAAGGTTTCCTGGGAATACCTGTTCGATTGTCTCTGGGGTGTTTGCACCAACGACACCGATCTTTACACCGCCACGTTCAATGATTGTGTAGGTCTTTGCCTGCTTTGTGCCGGACTTTAGAACATCTAGCGAATCTGGGTTGTAGTTTGAAACTACCCATTGGAAATCTGAAGCTCCGATAACCTTTTGAAGATGTGCAAGGTTTCGGTCATGCTCATGGTTACCAAATGCACCAGCATCTAACTTCATTGCATTAAGAGTTTCAATTGTTGGAAGCTCTTCGAACTCTGTTGAGATCGGTGGAGCTGCGCCAATGTTGTCACCTGATGTGAAGGCAACAGTTGCTACGTTGGCTTTGCGGTCTGCATCCCAGTTGCTTACAAGTAGGGGTGCACCAAATGAGTTTCCGACTTCAATTGCTCCGTGAAGGTCGCTGAGTTGAAGTACTTGAACAGCCTTATTACCTGAGTTAGCAACTGTTCCGAGTTGTGCAGCTGTATAACTCTTGCTAGATGCGGTTGGCTTAGAAAAACCATATGCATTAACGGCACGAACCACTGGAGTTCCAGCTGGCTGACCGATAACAACTGGCATTGTTACAACGTTATTGTTCTTTGCAGGTACAAAGATTGGGCATGAGCCTGGGCCGGCAGAAACAACATAACCTGTGATGCCAGGTTCAACAGTTTCGCCAGGTATCCAGCGAACAACGACGCCCTTAGCGCCAAGATAAGAGGTGACACTTGTCGGTGCGTTAGGAAGTGAATAAGTCACTGCCTGCGCGGTAGGAGCTAGTAGTGAAACTAGTAATGATGTAGCAAGGGCTAATGTGCCCAGGCTAAAGATTTTGCGGGTGTGGAGGGTTTTATTCATGGGGTGATCCAACCAAAACAAGGTTTCGGGACTCTAAAATTTAGGTTACGGGAAGGTGTTACAGGCAGAAAAACTGGCCGCCTTCGAGCCCTACCGCTCATCCAACAGCCGCGACATAATGGCCTGATGATGCGTTGGCGTGGGGCGATGTTAGATGTTTCCCGCCATTTCTTTGATGCCGAGTTTATTAAAAAGATGATTAGCGCTTTAGCTGTTTTTGATTACAACACCCTTCACCTGCACCTAACCGATGATCAAGGGTGGCGCCTTGAGAGCAAAGAGTTTCCACTGCTTCATACCGTCGGATCTATCCGCAAGCAGAGCCAGAACAACCATGGGCTACTTGAACCAACCTACGATGGCATAGAGCATTCTGGATACCTCACCCATCAAGATGTGCGAGAAATTATTAGCCATGCGCGCTCACTTGGGATACGGGTAATACCTGAGATAAATATTCCGGGCCACACAGGTGCACTCCTAGCCGCCTATCCGCAATTTGGAATTAACCAGAACCCTGTCGAAGTAAGCGGACGCTGGGGTATTTCTAATCATCTACTCCGCCCATTTCCTGAAACCTTTGAATTTCTTACTAAGGTGTTCCAAGAAGCTGCCGAGCTCTTTCCATCTGAATACATCCATGTCGGCGGCGATGAATCATTAATTGATAACTGGTTGCTCGATCCTGAGGTTGTGGCCTGGATGAAATCGCAAGGTCTTGTCACCACCAAAGAAGTCTTCCTCTACTTCATGCAGGAAGTGGAGAAAATTATTAATGGGTTGGGCAAGAAGATGGTGACCTGGGATGACGCATTCGCATTTGATCCTGACCAAGCCACTCAAGCAACAGTCATGTCATGGCGAGGAGCTGCAATTGCCCAGATTGCATTAGATCATGGTCGTGAAGTTATCCAAGGACCAGTATTACCAACCTACTTTGATTACTCACAAGAAGTATCTGTTACTGAACCACTTGCTATTGGCGGTCCTATAACTCTCGATGATGTGCTGGCTTTTAATCCACTGCCAGGTGCAACGGGCGTGCAATTCCAACTGTGGAGCGAATACATTCAATCGCCAACACATGCCGAATACATGATGTGGCCGCGTGCTGCAGCACTTGCATATCGTTGTTGGGGAGATGGCAAAGATTTTGAAACTTACTTCGGCCAGCGCCGCGCACAGTTAGAAGCACTCGGCGTCACGATCCGTGAGCTTGATCCAGGACAAAGAGTAAATATCTCGCACTTGGGGATCGGTGAGTACCACAGAGGTTTTGACACCACACAAATAATGCAGTTCCTGGAAGACTCAGCGATTGCCGGTGAGGTCGCCGAATTTAATTAGTTCTGTAAAAGAGTAAGTAGCCGCGCAACTTCAGCTGCGACCGAATCTCGCCCGGGCCCAATGTATTTGCGGGGATCGACTAACTTCGGATTAGTTTCAAGAGCTTGGCGAATTTCGTGGGTGAAAACATTATTCAGATGTGTTGCAATATTAATCTTGCTCATTCCCGCCTTGACAGCCCTTTGTAGATCCAGATCACTCACACCAGATGAACCGTGCAAGACCAGCGGGATTCCAACTGTTTTTGCAATCTCTTGTATGAGATCAAAATCTAAAGCCGCATCGCGGGTAGTCATCGCATGAGAAGAGCCAACGGCAACTGCAAGTAAATCAGTACCCGTGGCCTCTGCAAACGCTTTTGCCTCCAGTGGGTTAGTGCGCACACCAGGTGCGTGCACGCCATCTTTGCCACCAACCTCGCCAATCTCAACTTCAAGGGTTGCACCATAGCTCGCACACAACGCCGCCATACGTGCACTTGCTGCAACATTGTCTGCATAGGAAAGTTTTGAGCCATCGAACATGACTGAGTCATAACCAAGATCAAGTGCTTGTTTAACAAGTTCTTCGCTCTCAGCATGATCTAGGTGAACTGAAACAGGAACAGATGAGGATTCAGCAATTGCAATTGTTGCAACAGAGATTGGCTTTAAAGCTTTGTGGTAATTCACGCAATTTTGACTAATCTGCAGAATAACTGGCAACTGTGCCAACTCCGCACCTGTAACAAGTGCCTCTGCATGTTCTAGCAAAATGACATTAAAAGCACCTATGGCAGATCCCGTGCTCTTGGCACCGATTACTAACTGTCCAGCGTTTGTTCGTGACATGGGGCTCCTTAGACAATGACAATCTCGACACCAAGTGCGCGAAAATCTTTTACAACCTTAGGATCAATCCCATTATCAGTGATAAGAACGTCAATTTGGCTGATTGGGCAGATTGAAGCAAAGGCGCTCTTTTTAAACTTTGAACTATCTGTTACCACAACGATCTTGCGGGCGCGCGATGCAATCTGGCGATTCACGCGCGCTTCATCTTCATGGCTTGCGGCTGCACCAATAAGTGAATCGATAGCCTCAACACCCAGGAATGCAATATCAATATTGACCTCCTTGAGAACCTCTTCGGCAAATGCTCCGGTGAGCTCGTATGACTGTGGGCGTGCAACACCGCCGGTAACAACAATCTTGATTTGATGACGAACCGTGAGCTCTGCTGCAATATTAAGTGCATTGGTAACAACGGTAAGTGCTGGTTGTAGATCAGATGAATCACCTGGTGCAAATTCAATTCGCTCCACTATTGCTCGAGCAACTGCAGTAGTTGTCGTTCCACCGTTAATTCCAATAATGTCGTGTCGCGAAACCAATTCGGCAGCAGCTTTTGCAATTCTCTGTTTGACTCCATCCTCTTTAGCAACTTTATATGTCAGGGGTAATCCCAAGGATCCACCTGTTGCGACTGCGCCACCATGTGTGCGTGAGAGTAATTGCTTCTTAGCAAGTGAATCGAAATCTCTGCGAATAGTTGCTGCTGAAACATTAAGTTCGAATGCAACCAATTCGACTTCGACGCTTCCTTTTTCAACAACTATCTCTAAAATACGGGAGAGGCGCTCTTGTTTACTCACTTCGCACTTCTCAGGAGTGTCATCCTCTTCATGCAGCACTTCTCCTGGCGAGTAAGGCCCCTGCAAGGGGGGGGTTGTTGGAGGTAGTCGACCACCTTCCTAGCGTTAAATCAACGGTCTGCGTGTAACTGTTTGATAACAAACAAAATAAAGCAAAATCACGCAAAATTCTTGACTTTGGAGGTTAACTTCGCCTACCGTTGCCCCATGACTATCGCCTTGCATGCAGATGCCGAAATCGCCTCCCAACCACAGATCTGGCGCCAAGTAGCTGACTTCGCCCCTAGCGTCTTTGGCAAGCTGCCGCGAAAGGGCGAGCGCGTAGCAGTTGTCGGCTGTGGCAGCTCATGGTTTATGTCGATGGCTTATGCCTCTTTGCGTGAGGCCGCTGGCCATGGTGAAACTGATGCCTATGCAGGTTCTGAATTTAATTATGACCGCAAGTATGACCGGGTTGTTTCGATCTCTCGTTCTGGAACCACGACAGAAGTTGTTGAACTTCTTGGAAAGATTAAGGTTCCATCTGTCGTACTTACCGCGATCCATAACTCTCCAGTTCAAGAACGCGCTACCGAGACAATCATTATGGATTTTGCTGACGAGCAATCTGTCCTTCAGACTCGCTGGGCAACTGCAGCGTTAGGTTTGCTTCGCGCCCATCTTGGTTTTGATCTCAATTCAATTGTTAAAGATGCTGAAGCAGCTCTCGAGAGTGATATCTCTGCACTTACTGAGGTTGAACAAATATCCTTTATTGGGCGCGGTTGGACCATCGCTCTTGCCCATGAAGCAGCTCTTAAGACACGGGAATCTTCACAATTCTGGGCTGAGGCATATCCAGCACTTGATTACCGCCATGGGCCACTATCAATTTCTCAACCAGGGCGTGCTGTGTGGGCCTTTGGTGATATCTCTGCTGACTTAGTGCGTGACATCAAATCAACTGGCGCTTTATTTGAATCAAGCACGCTCGACCCAATGGCACATTTGATCCGTGCTCAGCGCGTTGCAATCGCAATCGCCAAGAAGCGCGGATTAGATGCTGATAACCCACGAGGTCTTTCTCGCTCCATAATTCTCGATAAGTAATTACAATCATCACTGTGAACTATGTAGTCGCAGTCGATGTTGGCGGAACTGAAATCAAGAGCGCACTCGTCGACTCTGATTTAAATGTTGTCGCAACAAAAAACATCAGTACGCCTAAGTCAGATGTAACAGGTGTGGAAACAGTAGATGCAATTAAGACAATCGTTTCCGGATTTGCACGTCAGCAGAGTATCGCTGCAGTCGGATTAGTAGTGCCTGGCACTCTTGATGAGCCCACCGGGACTGCGCGCTGGGCTGGCAATCTGCAATGGAAAAACCTTCCCATCCGAGATATGTTGAGTGCTGCTATCGATATTCCTGTTGCATTTAGCCACGATGTTCGTACTGCAGCAGTTGCTGAAATGCGCAACGGCGCAGCTAAAGGTGCCCGCAATGCAATCTTTATTCCAATCGGAACAGGAATTGCCGCAGCGTTGATCATCGATGGTGAAATTCGCTCCGTTGAAGGATTTGCAGGAGAAATTGGGCATGTAAATGTCAACGGAAAGTATCTATGTGTCTGCGGTAAGACAGGGTGCCTCGAGGCAGCTTCATCAACGCTTGCAATAAGCAAAGCCTACGAACTCGCTAGTGGCAAGACTGGAGTAACAACTGAAGAGATTTACAAATTAGTTGTTACAGGTGATCTCATAGCGATGCAGGTATGGAACGATGCAACATCAGCAATTGCTCGAATGTGTGAAGTGTTAATAACAATTCTTGCCCCTGAAGCGATTGTTTTTGGTGGTGGGCTTTCTAACGCTGGCCAAACTTTATTAAAGCCAATTCAGGATTATTTGGACTCCTCGCTCACCTTCCAACGAAAGGCACGACTTGAGATAGCACATTACAAATCACAGGCCGGGACAATTGGTTGTGCGATGTTGGCATTTGATCTAGTCAAGGGTGGTAAATAATGCATATGCACGGAGCATCAGCGGTAGTCGATGGTGCTCTTCGAGAACAAACCTGCATTAAAGCTGTTAGCGGTCTCATTACCGCTATTTCGTTTAACTGCGCCGAAACCCCTGATTCATCCCACGCTGGAACATTGATTCCAGGTTTTGTTGATATCCATTCACATGGCGGTGGCGGCTACTACTTCTCGGATCTCTCCCCTGAAAATGTTGTTGTTGCGCGCAATGCCCATCTTTCACATGGCACAACAACTCACATTGCCTCCCTTGTCACTGAACCCATTGGTGTCCTTGAAGAGCAAATTCTTCGTCTCCTGCCTTTGGTAAATGCGGGTATTTTTGAGGGCATTCATCTAGAAGGTCCCTACCTTTCCCATGCTCGGTGCGGTGCACATGAACCCTCTCTCTTGCGTTCACCAACAATTGAGGAGCTATCAGCACTTATCGACGCTGGCCAAGGTTCAATTTCTATGGTGACCCTTGCACCAGAACTCGATGGTGGTATCGAAGCGGTTGAATACCTAACTTCTCGGGGCGTGACTGTGGGACTGGGTCACTCACAAGCCGATGCAGCAACCACTAACGCAGCATTCGCTGCTGGTGCGCAATTGATTACCCACTTCAGTAATGGAATGCCAAAACCCTCAAAAGGTTTTTCTACAATTGCTGAGGCATCTCTGGCTCAGAAAAATATTGCACTTGAAATGATTTTAGATGGCGTCCATGTCTCTGATGAAATTCTCAGAGAAGTTCTTGCCTCAGGTAATCAGCGAACTATTTTAGTTACTGACTCTATGTCTGCTGCAGGTAGTGGTGATGGGAGCTACTCAATTGGTTCTCTCGAGGTTGCGGTTATCGACGGTGTGGCCCGATTAACTTCAAATCACACATTGGCAGGCAGCACTCTAACTATGGATAAGGCGTTTATTAATTTCCTACAATTTAACAAAAGTATTGTTGATTGTGTTTTTGCTGCATCCACTCTTCCTGCAAAGACCCTTGGCCTTCACGCTGTAGGTGAAATTGCAATTGGTAAGAAGGCGCACATTCTTGAGTATTTAGATTCTGCAATCACTGTGATCGCCTCAGTGCCCAGCGCGCTCAAGTAGTTCGGCCCAGGTCACTAATTTCTTACGCGGCTTTCCAAATGGTTCACCCGCTACAACTTCAGCTTCGTTGATCTTTTGCCAGTGCTCTTGTGAAACAACAACCTGGTGGGTTAGCAGGTCTGCAACATCTCCAGCGTTTTTGGGGCTCTTTAGATCCGAAACCAAAAGCTCTATAACCGCTGCTGCATCTGATTTATTGGTACCAATCACACCTGATGGGCCACGTTTTGCCCAGCCAACAACATACAAGTTCTCCTTAACGCGGCCATCGTTGTTAACAACCTTGCCGTTTTCATAGGGAACACCATTGATTCCCTGTGCTTGATATCCAATAGCTGTAATTACAAGGCCACACTTAATAGTCACATCACCATTGGGAGTTGAATACACAACTCCTTCTACGCGATCTGTCCCAAGAATCTCTTTCGGGGTGTGTTGGAACAAGAACTCCATTGTCCGTTCATGTTCTGTCTTTGGATTTTCAGCGATTAACAACATCGCATCTAGGTTGCTCTTCACATCCTTTTCAGGAGCATCTCCTGCGCGAATAATTGCAGCTTCAATATCGCCCTTTTGTATCACAACGTTTGTGTGCTCTAACTTTGGAAGTTCGCGAAGTTCAGGTGATGTAAAGGCCGCGTGCTCTGGTCCCCGGCGAGCGCTGATGTAAACCTTACGAATGTTGCTACTTTTAAAGGCATCGATTGCGTGATCTGCAGTATCTGTTGGATCTAATTCACTTGGCTCAAGTGCCAACATGCGAGCAACATCCATTGCAACATTGCCTGCGCCAATAACAACTGCAGTATCGGCATCTAGCGGTGTATCTACGCCAATGAAATCTGGATGTGCGTTATACCAAGGAACAAAGGTGGCTGCAGATAGAGATCCACGCAGATGCTCACCTGGTATGCCAAGTGTCTTACCTTGTGATGATCCTGTTGCGATAATGACAGCGTCGTACTTTTCTTGAAGCTGTGCAACAGAAATATCGCTTCCGATTTCTACATTTGCAAACAATCTAAATGTCTCTTGTGCTGCAATCTTTTCAAAGACCTTTGAGACAGTCTTAATCTTTGGGTGATCAGGTGCAACACCGCTACGGACTAAGCCCCAAGGGGTTGGCAAGCGTTCGATCATGTCGATTTCAAAGACGCGATCATCGCCCGCAAGATTTTGGAGAGCTTGCGCAGCAAAATAGCCTGCTGGGCCTGCGCCAACAATTGCTATTTTAAATGTAGGCAACAGATCTCCTTGATTGGTATTACTTGCGGAGACGAGGAGATTTGAACTCCTGAAGGCTTTTACACCTTACCTCGTTAGCAGTGAGGCGCACTCGACCGGGCTATGCGACGTCTCCTTGTACGGGTAAAGAATACAACCTCTTATAGGCAGGGAGTTACTTGCCTCGACGAAGCCTAAAAACAAGCCCTCCCACAGCAATTACCAACAGAAGGATCAAAACGAAGAGCAGGGTCTTGTTATCTCCAGAGGCCGGTTGAATCTCATCGCTTGGAACATCAACTACCTGCTCAACGCCAACCGGTAATCCTTGGATTGTGTAGGGGGCGTGATCATTGCCAACAAATTCAATACTTAGTAATTGTTCGCCAGATCTTGTAGAAAATTGATAGGTGTTTAAGTGAAACCATTCATTGTAGATGCGCATTATTTTGCGACCATCTAAATAGACATGGGCATGACCTTCTCCAGGCACATGTTGCATTGAGGCCATTTCCGGGCGCCATAAAAAATTTGTAGTTTTAACTTGAACATTAAATCCGCCGGTTGGATCTTTCTGAATTACAAGAGATGCTTTTGGCGCAACTTCTAGTGAGATCTCGTGAACAGAGATTGCACCATTTGTTTGTGCTTGCGAAGGAATAACTGTTGCCACAGCCAGCATCCAACCAGTCAGGATTGTGACCAACAGCTTCATTAGGTAAATGTATTGCATCCGTCAAACAAAAAATACTTAGTGTGTTCACCTTCTGTTCACTTTGAGAGCATTTATCTTTTGACAGGTAACTTGCTGGATTTTAGGCTTCCCCAATGAAACTACGCATCCTATCTGTTGCACTAATTTTCCTTAGCTCTACTCTTTCACCAGCTAACGCTGCCACAGTGACGGACAAGATTGTTTACAACAAGAAAACAGTTGTTACATACACAATTGTCGATTCAGTAACAATGGATCCAAAAGGTTGTAAAGATGTTTATATTAAATACACAATTGACAAGTCTTACTTCTTCCCTAACGCATACGTGATGTTTGGGTTGTATTCCAAAGATAAAAACGAAGCACAATCGGTTTATGTGCAACCTGGAAACGGCAAAGGTACTCAGGGCAAAGATACATGGGTGGGCGAAAAAGAAATGATTTTTTGTAGCAAGCCCAAGAGTTTTATTAATGAGTATGGTGACAAGGTCGATGCACCAGCATTTTCAAAGGGAAAGTACACATTCGTGGCCCGATTTGTCGTTGTTAAGCCTAAATTAGTAACAACTCCTTCTAAAGAGATCACCTTTACAGTCAAATAAAGCTTTTCTGTAAACCTCTTATAGGCTAGCCCTGTGAAGAATTCCGATAAGCCCCTGGTTAAAAAAATGCGAGGGCACGACGTTGCCCCCTCTGCGATGTTCGCCGAATTCATGAAAAATGGATGGGCTCCAACACCTTTAACTGGAATTGTTCAAGATGAAGTGATCGCTCATTGCGCAGACCGCCGTGAAGAGTTGTCAGTTGCCTTCACAAAATTGCGCTTGGTTATTCCGAGTGGGACAGCAAAGCAGCGCAGTAATGACACTGATTATTTGTATCGCCCACACACAGCTTTTGCTTATTACACAGGCGTTCAAGGTGTTGACGCTAATCCAGATGCTGTGTTTGTCATGGAACCAAATGGTTCAGGGCACACACCTATTCTTTTCATCAATCCCCGTTCAACTAGAGATACCGCTGCTTTCTATACAGATGCTAAAAATGGCGAACTTTGGGTTGGTCGTCGCTTCACAACCGGTGAAGCATCTGAGCGTTATGGGATTGAAGTCCGTGAAATCTCTGAACTACAGAAGTTTTTAAAGGGTAAGAAGGCGGCAGTGCTGCGTGGTTTTGATGAGTTTGTCGATTCTGTTGTCATCGAGCATGTTAGAGATGCTGAATTAGTTGAATATGTTTCGGTTGCTCGTTTGATTAAAGATCAATATGAAATCAACGAGATGCAAAAGGCTGTTGATGCAACACATCGCGGATTTAACGATGTGATCCGTGCATTACCAGCGGCCGTAAATACCCCTCGTGGAGAGCGTGTTGTTGAAGCAGCGTTCTTTGGGCGTGCGCGCATTGAAGGAAATGATCTTGGGTATAACACGATTGCAGCCTCTGGCTCACATGCATGTGTGTTGCATTGGAACAGAAATGATGGCGCAGTCAATCACGGAGACTTACTCCTTCTAGATGCTGGAGTTGAAATAGATTCTTATTACACAGCAGATATCACCAGAACTTTGCCGATAAGTGGAAAATTCACACCAGCACAACGTGCTTTATACATGCTTGTCTATGAGGCACAAAAGGCAGGTATTGCTGCAGTAAAACCAGGAGAAAAATTCTTAAGCATCAACAAGGCTAGTCACACTGTTTTGGCACAAGGGTTAATTGATATGGGAATTATCAAGATGAGCATTGAAGAGGTTATGGATCCGGCTGTTGGATTACACAAGCGTTGGACCTTGCATGGTGTTAGCCACATGCTTGGGATGGATGTTCATGATTGTGCACAAGCACGCTCTGACCAGTATCGCGATGGAGTTTTAGAGGTAGGAATGTGTTTAACGGTTGAGCCTGGTCTATATATCCAGCCTGATGATGAGCTTTTCCCAGCTGAATATCGCGGGATAGGTATCCGTATTGAAGATGATGTTGTTGTTACAGAAGATGGCTGTCTTAACTTGAGCGAGCACATTCCTCATCATCCAGATGAGATAGAAGCCTGGATGGCTTCGCTACGCTAATTGGATTCCAATCCACGCAGCTAACAAACCAAAGCCAAGAGACATCACTAGATTAGCTGCTGCCTCGCTATATCTTTTTAATTCGTATGCGAGATAGATATCGAGCATAAAAGTTGACCAGGTTGTAAACGCACCAGCAAAGCCAATTGCGAAGAGATCAAATCCTTCTTCGACTCTTCCGTAAGTTAAACCTAAAAGAAATGAACCAAGAATGTTTACCGCAAAGATTCCATAGGGCTTTGTTGAATAGGTGCGAATTTTCTGATCCACAACAAATCTCATTGGTCCACCAATTGCTGCTCCTAGAACAATCAAAGCGATTTTCATGAGCGCACCGGAATTACCTTACGCGCCAAGGGCAGTACAACAATTACAGCGATCAGTGAGAGGAATACATTGCTGGCCAGAAAGAACATTCCACCCTCAATTGGTTCAAGTGAGTGCGCAGTAACTGCAGAAAAAGTAGTAAAACCTGCGCAGAATCCTGGCAGTAAAAGTAAGCGTAATTGACTGATTCCACGGCGCTCCATTAATACTAATAATGCTGAAGCTAAAGCTACGCCAGCAACATTTGCAATTAATGTACCTTGGCGATCATCAGGAAAGATTGCACCGATGCCGTAACGAGCCAGAGTGCCAACCACGCCGCCCAGTGAGACTAAACCTAGAGATTTCAGGGTTTGATTACTTTCGTACCAACACTTGAAACTAATCTGGTGATTACGCTAATGATAATTGCAGCAAAGATGGCAGCCCAGAAGTTTTCAACCTCTAGTTTCTCACTCCAACGTGAAACCAGCATCAACATCGCTGCGTTAACTACAACTAAAAAAAGACCTAAGGTCAAGATAACCGCAGGAAATGTCAGAAGTTTTAGTAAAGACCCTAGTGTTGCATTCAGTAGGCCAAATAAGAGTGCAACCCATAGGTATGTTGTGAAGCCACCCTCAACATCGATTCCAGGAATTAATGCTGTTGCTACCCAAAAAGAGAGTGCTAAAGCAGCCCAACGAACCAATAACTTCATGAAGCGATTATAGGCCCTCGCGCTTGCGGATCTTTGTACCTAACCAGCGAACTGGATCGTACTTAATATCTGCAACGCGCTCCTTCATAGGAATAATCGCATTATCGGTAATTTTGATGTGCTCTGGACACACTTCAGTACAGCACTTAGTGATGTTACACATTCCAAGGCCATGCTCTTCTTGAGCAGTCTTCTTGCGATTCTTCAACATATCAAGTGGGTGCATGTCTAGCTCTGCGATACGAATAAAGAAACGTGGTCCAGCAAATGACTTCTTGTTTTCTTCATGGTCACGCACAACGTGGCACACATCTTGGCACAAGAAACACTCGATGCACTTACGGAACTCTTGTGAACGCTCAACATCGATCTGTTGCATGCGCGCCTCACCAGGAGCTAAATCTTTAGGGTGCTCATAAGCAGGGATTTCCATTGCTTTTTTGTAGTTAAAGGAGACATCTGTAACTAGATCTTTAATGATTGGGAAGGCACGAAGTGGTGTAACAGTAATTGTTTCTTCTTCCCCAAATGATGCCACCTGTGTCATGCAAGCAAGACGTGGCTTACCGTTGATCTCCATTGAACAGGATCCACACTTACCAGCCTTGCAGTTCCAGCGAACTGCTAAGTCGCCCATCTGTGTTGCTTGAACACGGTGAATTACATCTAGAACGACTTCACCTTCGTTGGCCTCTACAACTACATCTTTAAGACCACCATCAGTTGAATCTCCACGCCAAATGCGAAGTTTAATATTGCGCGCCATTAGTTGGAACCGCCTTTCGCAATTTCTTCCGGTGTCATGTATTTCTCCAACTCATGGATATCAAAGAGGTCGAAGAGTTCTTTAGGAATCGCTGGCAACGCCTGCTCGCGAATATGTACTTGGTTGCCATCAAATGAGGAAATATTGTTTATCTGGCGCCACTTATCATTCATAACTGGGAAGTCATCACGGGTGTGACCACCACGAGACTCTTCACGATTAATAGCTGACTTTGCTGTTGATTCAGCAACTAACAACATGTTGTCTAGATCAAAAGCAAGGTGGAACCCTGGGTTAAACTTACGACCACCGCTTACAGAAACATTGGCGCTGCGCTTTCTAATCTCTGCAATCTTTGTGATTGCATCCTTTAGCTCACTGCCCGTGCGGATGATTCCAACAAGGTTGTGTGTGATTTCTTGTAGTTCTGCGTGAAGGGAGTAAGAGTTTTCTCCACCTTCGCGATCAAATGGTGCTTGAATCTTGTTAGCTGCCGCAGTAATTGCTGCCTCACTAACCGGATTTGCACCGTTCTTCTTAACGTACTCAACTGCGCCCATTCCTGCGCGACGGCCAAATACCAAAAGATCTGTCAAGGAGTTTCCACCAAGACGGTTTGAGCCGTGCATTCCACCAGCAACTTCACCTGCGGCAAATAAGCCTGGAACGCCAATTGCTGCTGCAGTATCTGGCTCAACTTCAACCCCACCCATGACGTAGTGACATGTTGGGCCAACTTCCATGGCTTCCTTAGTGATGTCAACGCCAGCTAGTTCGTAGAACTGGTGCCACATTGATGGCAGACGCTTTTTAATAATGTCTGCAGAAATACGCTTTGAAACATCAAGGAAGACTCCACCGTGTTCAGTTCCGCGACCTGATTTAACTTCAGTGTTAATTGCGCGCGCAACTTCATCGCGAGGCAGTAACTCTGGTGGACGGCGATTGTTGTCCTGGTCTACATACCAACGATCTGCTTCTTCTTCGTTGTCGGCATACTTATCTTTAAATACATCTGGAATGTACTTGAACATAAATCGCTCGCCGAGGTTGTTTGTTAGAACTCCACCTTCACCACGAACAGATTCGGTTACCAAGATTCCACGAACAGATGGTGGCCACACCATTCCTGTTGGGTGGAACTGCAAGAACTCCATATCAACCAGGTTTGCACCAGCTTTTAATGCAAGTGCATGTCCATCGCCGGTACCTTCCCATGAGTTAGAAGTAATCTTGAAAGTTTTTCCGACTCCGCCAGTTGCAATCACAACTGCAGGTGCTTCAAACAAAACTTCTTCACCTGATTCACGCCAGTACCCATAGGCACCAGAGATCTTTCCATTCTCTTTAAGAATGTCAGTGATTGTTAGCTCTGCGAATACCTTGATTCCGCTTTCCATATCACCGGTTTCGCGGCCATCTTTTTGCTGCAGTTGAACAATCTTTTGCTGCATTGTGCGAATAAGTTCTAGGCCTGTGCGGTCACCAACGTGCGCAAGGCGTGGGTATTCATGGCCACCAAAGTTACGTTGTGAAATCTTTCCTTCTTTAGTGCGATCAAAGAGTGCGCCCCAAGTTTCAAGCTCCCAGATGCGATCTGGTGCTTCCTTTGCATGCAGCTCTGCCATGCGGAAATGACTAAGGAATTTGCCGCCGCGCATGGTGTCGCGAAAGTGCACCATCCAACTATCTTTGTCGTTGACGTTTCCCATAGATGCAGCAGCGCCACCTTCAGCCATAACGGTGTGGGCCTTGCCAAATAGAGACTTACAAATGATTGCCACGCGTAACCCTAATTCACGTGCTTCCACAGCAGCGCGTAATCCTGCGCCTCCGGCACCAATTACAAGGACATCGTATGTATGGCGTTCTAGTGTCATAGTCGAAGATTCCTTTTAGAAGAAGTAGAAGTTAGTCCATGCGCCAGTTGCAACTTGGCGAACATAGATATCGGCGAATGCAACGGCAGCAAGTGAGAACCACGCAAACTGTTGATGCTTGTGATTGAGTACTGAAACCCAACTCCACAACTTGTATCGAACAGGGTGCTTTGAGAAATTCTTTAAACGTCCACCAATTGTGTGGCGGCATGAGTGACATGACATTGAATACATCCACAACATGGTTGAGCTGACAACCAGGACAAGTGAACCGACGCTCATGTGACCCCATTGGCCTGCAGGGTTCTTAAATGAAATAATTGCGTCGTAGGTAAGAATCACATTGAGAAGTAATCCTGCATAAAAGAAATAGCGATGTGAGTTTTGAATGATCAGTGGGAATCGTGTCTCACCTGTGTACTTCTTATGAGGTTCTGCAACAGCACATGCTGGTGGTGACATCCAGAATGAACGGTAGTAAGACTTGCGGTAGTAGTAACAAGTCATTCGAAAACCAAGTGGAAAGATCAAAATAATAAGCGCTGGCGATAATGCAAAGTTAAAAATTGTTTCGCTCACCGGCGTGAAGCCAAGAATTGTTGCTTCTGGAAGACAGGCATCAGATAAACATGGTGAGTAGAACGGTGAGATCAAGTGATCCTTGTAGTAGTTGGCACCTTCGAATGCACGGAAGGTTGCATAAATAACAAAGGAGATGAGTACTCCGAAAGTTACAAGTGGTTGTAACCACCACTTATCTGTGCGAAGCGTGCGCTCTTTGATCTTGGCGCGCGTTGGTGAAAAGACACCTGACATCTACAACTCCCCTGGTGTAAGCCTGTTTGTTACTAGGGGCTAAGTCTCCTCCCGACATGAAAAAGTGGCTAGATCAATTCCCGCTAAAGCGGTATGAACTCAGCCACAACTTCACAAAAATGGCGGAGGGCGTGGGATTTGAACCCACGAAACTTTCGTTTGCCGGTTTTCAAGACCGGTGCACTCGGCCGCTATGCGAGCCCTCCGTGGGAGAGATTACCCGAATTTAGCCCTAGCGAAAAATCGGCCAGGTATTAGGCGGGAAGATCCAAGAGTTCTTCGATGATCTTTGCAACACCATCAGCTTCACATGGTTCTGCAACCCCTTTTGCAAATGTTGGTGCATCTGGGTGCCCATCCGACATTGCATATGAACGAGCTGTCCAATTAAGCATTGAGAAATCATTTGGGTTATCACCAAAGGAAACACAATCCTCGGCTGTTAAACCTAGACGCTTTGCCATCATTGCAAGAGTTGTTCCTTTTGAAACATTAAGTGCTGAGATTTCAATTAATGAATCTCTAGATGTTGAGTGTGTGACAGTTACAAGATCACTTAGTTCACGATGGGCAACTTCAACCATTTCATCAGATGTGAATTCGTGGTTACTGCACCTTCCCAAAATCTTTAATGCAGGGCGCTTGATTGCATCTTCAATTTTGTTTACACCAACATTATCTAAACCAATATCCCATTTAGGGATGTATGCGATTTCGCGGTGGTAGTGATCGTTGGATTCAACAGCAAATGACATCTCTGGCATTGCAACTCTCATACGTCGCACAACTTCTAGTTGTTCATCAACAGAGATCATCCACTCTTCAAGAACGGCGTCATTCATTAAGTCATACAACATCGCACCGTTGCAACAAATAGCTTCTCCGAAACCAAATGCCTCACGAATTTCACCCATCCAGCGTGGTGGGCGTCCTGTTACGAAGAAAACGTGCACACCTAGATCGCGTGCTCGAGTAAATACATCAATTGTGCGCTGTGAAATTACACCGTTATGCGAAACAATCGTTCCATCTAAATCCGTTGCAATTAATTTAGGGCGTTTGTTCACACCAGCTCAAATCGTGTCACACCTAAGAAAGGTTGCAGCGCTGCTGGAACATTTACTGATCCATCTGCATTTTGGTGGTTTTCTAAAATCGCAACAATCATGCGAGGAATAGCAACTAATGTGCCATTTAATGTGGCAACAGCTCTTGTGCCATCTGCATCCTTGAAGCGAATGTTTAAGCGGCGGGCCTGAAACTCAGTGCAATTAGAGGTACTTGTGACCTCGCGATATGCATTTTGTGTAGGAATCCACGCTTCAATATCAAACTTACGGTTGGCACTAGATCCCAAATCACCTGATGCAACATCGATAACTCGGTATGGGATCTCCATCGCATTAAGGAAATCTTTCTCCCATTGCAACAAACGCTTGTGCTCTTCTTTTGCCTGGTCTGGATGGCAGAAGGAAAACATTTCAACTTTATCAAACTGATGCACGCGAATGATTCCACGAGTGTCCTTGCCGTATGTGCCAGCTTCGCGGCGGAAGCATGATGAATATCCGGCATATCGCATAGGAAGTTTGTCAGCTGGTAGAACTTCATCCATATGCATTGCAGCAAGTGGAACTTCAGATGTACCAACTAAATACACATCATCTTTTTCAAGATGGTAAACATTCTCTGCTGCTTGTCCTAGAAAACCGGTGCCTTCCATCGCAGCCGGATTAACAAGTACGGGTGGAATAACTGGTGTGAAGCCTGCTTTGTTGGCAGATGCAATTGCGTAATTAACTAGTGCGAATTCAAGCATCGCACCAACACCTGTTAAGTAGTAAGAGCGAGAACCCGCAACCTTTGCACCACGTTCTGTATCAATTGCGCCCAGTAACTTACCGAGCTCAACGTGATCCTTTGGTTCAAAATCAAATGTGCGCGGTGTGCCAATATGTTCAATAACTACAAAATCTGCTTCTCCACCGATAGGAGCTTCTGGATCTAAAACATTTGATAGTTGCATTATCAATTGTTTTGCTTGTTCTTCAACCTCTGCGCGCTTTGAATCCGCGTCCTTTACCTTGTTTGCAAGCTCTTTTGCATTTTCTAAGAGGGCTGTCTTTTCAGCGCCACTTGCTGCACCAACTGATTTAGACAATACGTTTTGTTCTGCACGTAATGTTTCAAATTTATCGAGCGCGGCGCGGCGAATTTCATCAATTGCTAAAACTTTATCGACGATTGTTACATCTTCACCGCGACCCTTTTGGGATGCGCGTACCGCATCAGGGTTTTCACGCAGGTACTTGATGTCGATCATTTACTTGCCTTTTCTCGTGGGTATGAGCCAAGGAATCGGATGTCTTCGCAGATTGCTCGAAGGCTTTCTACTGCCTCCTTCACAGGTGCATCTGCAATGTGACCCTCAGCGTCAATAATGAAATGGTAATGGCCAAGGACTGAACCGGTCGGACGTGACTGAATAAAAGTTAAGTTAACTTCGCGCTTGGCGAACTCAGTCAAGATATCGAGCAAAGCACCAGCGTGGTCAACACCGATAAAGACAGCTAGTGAGGTGCGATCCCAACCAGTGTTCTTTGGAATTGCACCTGGCTTTGCAACCACAATAAATCTAGTAACTGCGCCTGGGTTATCGCCAATGTTGTCTGCAATAACGCGAAGTCCGTAGTGCGCCGCTGCAACTGGTGCTGCAATTGCTGCATCAAATTCACCACGTGATATTGCCTCCGCTGCTGCAGCAGTTGATGCTGTTGAAATTAGCTCTGCATCTGGATAGTTGGTAGCAACATAGTTGCGGCATTGCGCCTCTGCATGTGGGTGTGTAGCAATTCGCAAAATCTCTTTTTCATCGCCTTTAATCATTAATGCAAAAGAAACAGGCAAAGTAACTTCGCCAACGATTGCTAATGGCTCACCAGTTGCAAGCTCATCAAGGGTGCGAGCAACAACACCTTCAACTGAATTTTCAATAGGAACTAATGCGAAGTGGGCTTTACCAAGACGGACAGCATCTAATGCTGCAGTGACGTTGGCATAAGGCATAAGGCGATCATTAGAAGAAGTGATCTTTTTAAGAGCCGCCTCTGTAAATGTTCCCTTGGGACCGAGATAGGCGTATGTACTCACTTGCTAATTGTACCCGAGTACCGACCTTGCATATGACGGGGTATTTGTGATCAAGACATCAACACCGTTATCAGCGCAAAAGCGCATATCGTCGGCATCATCAACGGTCCACACGAAGAGATTACGTGGATCTTGCTTCAAATGTGGCTTTTGTCTAAATGCTGTAATTCCTGGGCCGATTGAATGTGCTGATGTAAACCTTCTCATCGCAAAAGAAAATGTGTCATGAAGCAATGCAACTGTTTTTTGCTCAGGATCAATCTTTCTTATATTTTCTAAAGCTAACCAGGAAAATGACATAACATGAATATCTGCAACCGGTTTTTCTTGGTGCAACAATTGCATCACCTTCTTTTCTACCGCACTTGCAGATGGCACTGGGTGTTTGGTTTCAATTGCTAACTCTTTTTTGTTATCTCGAGCAAGAGTTAGTAGTTCATCAAGAATCATTGCTTGGGGATAGTGAGACTTGATTTCCTTAAAGGTTGAATCTGCAATACGCGCTGCGTTGCCTGCAATCCTTTGCATGTCTGCGTCATGCCACAAAACCAATTGATTGTCTTTACTTAAACGCACATCACATTCAAAACCATCGGCGCCTTCATCGACGGCGGCCTTATAGGCGGCCATCGTTAACTCAGGATGGGCAACCGAGGATCCGCGGTGTGCGTAGATCTTCATCTTTGTAGGTTACACCGTTAGGCTTACATCATGAGCGCGCACTTCTTTGAAACCTCTGCGCGTTCGGCTATTGGTTTAGTTCGCCAAGGAAATGAAGACTCGGCTTTTGTATCTGACCAACTAATCGCGGTTGCTGACGGTATGGGTGGCCACGCCGCAGGCGAAGTCGCATCCCGCATTGCAGTAAAAGTCTTAGAAAAGTTAGCACCAACACTTACCGCCACAGATATCGATGAAGATTCTGTAGAAGACTTGTTGATGCACTCACTACACAGCATCGATGCAGAAATTGCCGCAGTTGCTGATGAAGAGATTGAAAAGCGCGGCATGGGAACAACCTTGACCGCGCTACTTATTCGTGACAATCGCATCGCCTTGCTACATGTTGGTGATTCGCGCTGTTATCGCTTGCGCGGAAACACATTGGAACAACTCAGCAACGATCACACCGTTATTCAAGAACTACTTGATCAAGGCGCAATCTCACAAGCAGAAGCTGCAGAACATCCACAACGCTCAATGTTGACCCAGGCACTACGGGGAGATGGCGATGTGACTCCAGTATTGCAAATGTATGAGGTGAAAAAGGGTGATCGATACTTACTCTGTTCTGATGGTTTATCAGGTGTTTTAACGGATAAAGAGATCAAGGTTGGCTTAAAGAAATCTGATAAAGATGAAGCGGTCAAGTTTTTAAATGATGCAACATATATAAATGGCGCACCTGATAATGTCACCATTCTGATCGCTGATATTTCAGAT
>Ga0209400_1000177_pt1 | contig 56070 bp, 57 predicted proteins | sample M_130807_EF_Meta_FD_187313 | JGI IMG/M metagenome (GOLD analysis project Ga0209400, IMG submission 187313) | Freshwater microbial communities from Lake Montjoie, Canada to study carbon cycling - M_130807_EF_MetaG (SPAdes) (version 2) | ecosystem: Environmental > Aquatic > Freshwater > Lake... | reverse complement strand
CAGAGACATGACGCGAAAGACTTGCAAACCTTTCGAGCGTTCCTGCACTTCGCAGACAACGCGCGCGCCTTCCGGCGCGGTCTGGAAACCATCACGACGCAGAGCCGTGACATGCAGCAGCACATCTGCGCCGCCATCATCAGGAACGATGAAGCCGTAGCCTTTGGAGACATCAAACCATTTGATGCGACCAGACATCTCCAGGAGATCCGAGGGGCGCTCAGACGCATTTTCCGTCTGGGTTGATGAAACAACCCCGTTGGAAAGATTTGAATCGTTGCTGCCCAATGTCGCCCCCGCGCCCCATGCGCCCTTCAGAAAGCTGAACCTCGGAAGGGCCCGAATCGAGCCCTCGTCCCCCGAGTCGCGAGGGCAAGATAGCATCGGGCTTAAGGTGACAAAGGTGTTTTTTCCGCGGCCTGTGGAAGACTTACCCCGTCATCCACTCCTTTTCGCAAGATCATATCCAAGACATCGCCAATATCGGCACGCACAACCAGATCGGCCAAACCATCGAGCGGTGTGGGGTCCTTGTTCAAAATCACAAGAACAGCGCCTTTTTCTTTCGCGATGGCCGGAAAAGCTGCTGCCGGATGCACGACCAAAGACGAACCAATCACCAGAAATAAATCGCAGGCCAGTGTGGCGCGCCGGGCTCGCTGCATCTCCGCTTGCGGCATGGATTGTCCAAAGGAAATTGTCGCGGACTTCACGATTCCCCCGCAGGCGGTGCAGGACGGGGCGCGTCTCTCCCCTTCCACGACAGCCCGCATGGCGAATAATTCGTGCCGCTGCCCACAATCGAGGCAGCGCGCATAAGTGCCATTGCCATGCAATTCGATGATGCGCTCAGAAGCAATACCTGATGCCTGATGTAGGCCATCGATGTTTTGGGTGATGACGTGGGTCATCTTTTCTGCGGCCACGAGACGCGCGAGGGCGGCATGTCCACGCCCCGGCTGCGCGCCTGCATAAAGATCATCCATCGCGAATTTGCGCCGCCAGGCTTCGACCCGCATTTCTTCGCTGGCAAGAAAATCGGGGAATGGGATCGGCGCATGGCGCTTCCAGGCGCTATCGGCTGAGCGAAAATCCGGCACGCCGCATTCGGTCGAAATGCCGGCTCCCGTAAAGGCCACCATCTGATCGGCTGCCTCAATCAAAGCTTCCAGCCGCTCCCGATCCTGAGCCGTCATAGATATGTCCTCCGCGGCTCCAAAAAGCCATGTGTGTCGCAAACTGACAAGGGGTTGAACCGCGGGCCCGAACATGTCGCCCAAAATGTTTCCGCCGCCAGCTGGAAACTGACGGCGGAGGAATTGGTCAAGATCGGGAGAATAAAAGTTTGATCAGGCGGGCTTCATCGCCTTGGCGAATTGCACCACTTGGCCAGCCATAATCTCGATCTGGTTGCCGATGTTCTCATCCGAGCAGCCCTCAGCCGTGAATTTCACGACCGCGGAATTGACGGCGACGCCCAGCGGGACATTCCAGCCACGAAGCGCATGACCAATGGCGCGCAATTGCGCGAGCACCGTGCCCGGACCCTGCCAGCCATAGCCCAGACCAATGGAGCCAATGGCGCGACCATCGAAATAGACGCGCGCGTCCTTGTTCATCTCTTCCGTATAGTCGAGCGCGTTTTTGACAAGACCCGAGACGGCGCCGTGATAGCAGGGCGACGCCATGATCACGCCATCGGCGCGGCGACACGCTTCGATAAAGACTCGCGCCGCTTCACTCTCATTGGCGGTGGCGGGATCATACATCGGCATTTGCAATTCGGCGCCGCCAAACAGTTTGGTTTCAGCGCCAAGCTTTCGCGCATGAGCCAAAGCCATCTGCAACGCCTGTTCTGACGAGGAGCCCGGACGCGTTGTGCCGCCAATGCCGATAATGAAGGGTGCGCTCATGAAAGTGATCCTTTTCTTGTTCTTGTACTGTGTCAGCGCGTGAGGGGCTTGCCGGCGAGCCAATCGGCGCCATCGGCATAGAGCTTATCGACCTGTGGGCCTGTGAGGCCCGGCATGTCTTTCTTTACGGGATAACCGATCTGAGATTGCAAATAGGCGAGATGGCGATAGCCAACCGGAAACGCATTGAGCAGCTCGGGATCAAGCTTGACCGTCTGCGAGGGGTCGACCGGATCCATGCGATCCTTTTCATAAATGGGCTGGCGCAGGACAAAGCCCCAGCGGCCATCGCGCTTTTCCAGAAAATCATAGAAGCGGCCTGTGCAGACCACATCGACCTGCACATCATGCACAAGGGCGCGCTGCGAGATCGTCATCTTGGTCTGTGAAATGGCGCGCGTGCCATTGATGTCGGCAGAATGGCCACCCAGGAAGTGCAGGATGCTGACGCCATTGGCCCAGCCCTTCTTGCTCATGTCGATGAATTCATCGGCTGTGCCCTGTGTCCATGTCGCCATCATGCGGCCGTCATCGAACCAGACGGTGCGGAAACGATCCCAATGGCCGGCATCGCGCCAGACAACCCAATTTTCGACAAGCTGGCGGATGGCCAATTGGTCGAGCAACAGCTCGTTCATATCCTTACCTCATAGGGCGGCGCTTCCGGCCAAAGAGCCTCGCGCCTGTTTTACAAAATTCAAGGTCAGGCCTGTGAGCCTGATTTGCGGGGCTATTATAGACGGGAGGGCCTGCCGCCCGCAAACAAGCCCCTCCAGCCATAGATTTGGTGATTGAGCAAAGGAGCCCAGATCACGTAACCGATCGGCTGGCTGCCGCTCAGCTGATCATTTCACCTGAGAGGCTGCCTCACGCATGATCGGCGCCCATTTGCCGATCTCGGCTTCGACAAATTTCTTCATGCCCTCGGATGTGCGGTTTTCCTTGCGCGGGATCACAGCACCAATCGCCTCGAGCTTGCCCTTTGTCACGGGATCATCCAGCGCAGCATTGGCAGCGGCATTGAGTTTCGCAACAATATCGCGCGGCGTGCCCTTGGGCGCAAACATCGCGTTCCAACCCGACGCCTGATAGGCCGGCAGTCCCGCTTCAATCGTGGTGGGCACATCAGGCAAAGCGGCCGAGCGCTCGGGCTGGGCAATGGCAAGCGCGCGAATATTGCCTTGTTTCACCTGCGGCACGAGATGAGGAATCTGGTCACAAAGAAAATCATATTGACCAGAGACAATATCATTCAGCGCGGGACCCGAGCCCTGATAGGCAATCATAGGCGAGCGCGCACCGATGAGTGTAGTGAAGAACATACACGTCACATGCGAGGTCGAGCCCACGCCACCATGGCCATTGTTGAACTTGTTAGGATCAGCCTTCACCATGGAGATAAATTCACTGAGCGTCTGGGCCGGAAAATTCTTGCGAACCAGGACAGCAATCGGCGTGTCCGACAACTGGCTGATGTGCTCAAAATCACCCACCGGATCATAGGCGAGCTTTGGGTAAAGCCCGACAGAGGCCGCATGTGTGCCCATCTGACCAACAAGAATCGTATAGCCATTAGGCTCGGCCTTCGCCGCGCGGGCTGACCCCGTCGTGCCACCAGCACCCGCAACATTTTCAATCACCAGCTGCTGGCCCAAAACTTTGGACATATGTTCAGCAACAAGGCGACCCACCACATCCGTATTACCGCCGGGCGCATAAGGCACGACGACATTGATGGCGCGGTTCGGATAGTTTTGCGCAAAAGCTTGCGGGGCCGCCAATGTAGCAGCCAGCGCCAAACCAAGAAGCTTCAACTTCATGATGTCCTCCCTCGTCTCCAGCGAAGCGACGCCACCCGGAATTCTTTTATTAGATCTCCGGATGGCATCTTCCTGTACTTATACCGTTTTAGATCGCGTCATAGATCATCGCATCTGACAAAGCCGTGGCATTGGACAGCTTTTCCAGACCAGCGACGGCATCAAGCAGATGCGCCTGCGCCTTGTCGTCAATGGCGCCTTCCGCACACATGCGGAACTTGGCTTCAAGATCAGCATCATTGATCGGGTTGAGCGGGCCGCCGCGATAACGCTCGTCAGCCCATTCAACCAGCTTGCGGCCATCCTTGGTCTCAACTTCAATGCGCGAGCGGATGAGGTCATAGCCCTTGGCATCAATTTCGGCATCGAGATGCACAGAGGTGCGACGCTGCAAATCCTGCATGGCAGGGCCTGCCACGAAATCATCCATGAATTCGTGATGCGAGGCGCGGCGCTTGAGCGCGATCATGCAGAGCAAGGCCGGCATGGAGAACTTCGCCTGCAAGTGATTGACGGCGACCGGATAGCGGATCGGCTCGATGATGTTCTTGCCCGCATAGAAGCGGATCGCGACGATTTCTTCGGGATTCAGATCATGCTTGAGGACGAGCGTCATCATCGCATCCATCGACTGATGGGTGAGAATGCCTGACGGATAAGGCTTGATCGACACGCCCGGATTGACGATCGTGTAATCGGTCTTTCCAAATCCCTGCACGAACTTTTCTTCCGTTGCGCCTTCACCCATGACGGAGAAGAAGCCCCACGGACCATCAAGCGCGGTCGGATCAGCGGTGAAGCCGCGCGCTGCGAGAAGAGCTGCCGTCACACCATTTTCAGCCGCACGGCCAACATGCAAAGGCTTGGTCATTGTGCCGAAGTTGCAGCGGATGCCGGCGGCGAGTGACGCGGCAATGCCGAGCGCATGCGCCAGTGTCTCGCCCTTAAGGCCGAGCAATTTGGCAGCCGTCGCAGCTGCGCCGAATGTACCAACTGTGCCGGATGTGTGATGGCCACGGCGATAATGCACAGGCTTCATCCATTCGGAGATTTTGCATTCGACTTCAAAGCCCGTCTGGAAGGCGGTCATGAAAGTCTTGCCATCCACATTGCCGAGCTTCTGCGACATGACGAGTGCTGATGTCAGCGGCGGGCACGAGGGATGCGTCAATAGACCATAGACATGCGCTGGATCATGCGAGACCTGCGTGTCATCCCAATCATGCGCATGGCCAGCGGTCGCGAGCACGCGCGCGGCGAGAGCGGCCGGAACCTTCTTCTTGCCAGCGGCAATGACGTAAGCGTCTTCACGACCACCCGTCTCCACCGCATCCTTGGCGAGCATTTTCACCGAATGTTCGAGACCACCAGCGAGATAGAGGCCGAGTGTATCGACCATGCAGCGCTTGCCGATGCGCAAAGCTTCTGCGGGCAGCTTATCGTAAGAAACGTTCTCGATGAATTCGATCGCGTCTGCGGTGACATTCTGTTTCGTGCTCATCAAGAGACCTTCTTTGCTGGATTTTGGGTTTGTGTTTCTTCAGTCTGAGTCAGGCGCTCGCGCGCCCGCATGACATGGTCGAAATGCGCGCGATGCGCTCTTTCGCCATCTTTCGCGGCAATGGCATCCACCATTTCGCGATGCTCATTATTGGAAATTGCCAATCCCCCACCCTGCACGAGTGAGCGCGCACGGAAGAGATGCAGCATTTTCACCAAATCCCGGTAATGGCTTGCGAGAACCGCATTGCCAGAATGATCAATGATGAATTCATGCAATTTGAGATTAAGCGGATAGTAGGAGTCAAAATCCTTCGCCGCCGCCGCTTTCTCCATGGCGGTGACGCATTCTTTCAACTCATTCACTTCCTCGGGTGTCAGCTGCTGCGCGCAGAGCCGCCCCGCAAGTCCGAACAAAGCAGCCCGCACATCATAGATCGCGCAAGCCTCAGTCAGACTGATGGAGCGCACGAACACGCCGCGATTTGGCTTGAGCTCGACAAGCCCGCCCGCTTCGAGTGAACGCAAAGCTTCGCGTATGGGACCGCGGCTTGTGCCAAAACGCAACGCGAGCTGGTTTTCATTGACACGATCACCGGGCGCAATCTCGCCAGCCATAATCATGCGCTCGACCTCTGCTTCAATGAGAGCAGCGAGCGAGCGTGATTTAATCAGCGCGATATTTTCGACCGGCGAGGACATGATTGGCGTCAGATCCTCAAATCACGGAAACGCTTCGGACCGGCGGCAGAGAAAGCCTCCACCACAATGCCGCGCGCCATTTCGGCCTGCGCCGCTGTCCAGCCGCCATAGACGGCATTGTCGACGAATTTGGCCTGAAGCTCTTCGAGCGACATGGGCGCATGTTTGCCACCGCGCATATAGCCCTGCTTCACTTCACGCACGTCGCCATTCTTCAGCGTCGCGCGCAAATGGCCGATGAATTGATCGGGATAGGGATCATCGGGATTGATCTTGTAGGAAATCTTGCCCGCCAGCCCGCGTGCGCGCGGTTCGATGATGGACGCATCCGTAAACTGGTTGAGGCCAGCCTTGCCTTCGACGAAGCCGAGCGCCATGCAAAAGGGCGTCGAGAATTTTGCCGCATAAGGTGTCGGTGGATTATGCTTGACGTTGAGCGGCTCCCACAGGCGGTGAACCGTTCCCTCGCCGACATCACATTCGATCTTCACAATATCGTCGAGCTTCACACCCTGCTTGGCGAGCTCGATGGCGCAATCGATGAAGGGTTGCGTCATCGTTCCGCAGGCATAGGGCTTGAAGACAATATCGTCGATCACCCAACGCTGGCCGAGCTCGTTCAGAAGCAAATCAAAGGCTGGCTTACGCGACGGTGCGAATGCATGGAAGAAACCATGCGTGCCTTCGAACACAGTGCGCGGACCCAAAAAGCCGCCACGTGCCATCAGCGCCGCGCGAATACCCGACTGCGCCGCCCAACCCGCATGCATGCGCTTGGTCCAGGTGCCTTCCGCCAGATATTCGATAATGCCCGACGCCATGGAGCCCGCGATGCCGAGCGCATCAATCGTCTGCTTCTTGTTGAGACCAAGCGCCACCGAAACGGCAGCCGCAGCCGCCATCGTGCCAATCACTGCTGTGGGATGAAATCCCGCTTTGTGAATGGCCTTCGGCGTCACCAGCGACAGGCGGCACAGCAATTCCGAACCGTAAGCCGTGGCGAGCAACATCTTTTCGCCCGACAGTCCTTCTTGTTCGCAAATCGCCATGACGGCCGGCACGATGACTGCGCCCGAATGAACGGGGCCGCCTTCAAACGTGTCGTCATAATCTTCGCCATGCGCGGCCGTGCCATTGATGAGCGCCGCCGAGAAAGCATCAAAGCCTTTGCCGTGACCAATGGCGGTAATGTCGCCGGGGCCTGAGGCGCCGACTGTTGCCTTCACATAATCTTCGTTGCGCGCGGCAATGCACAGGCCCGCCACATCGAGCACGATGCGGCGCGACATTTCGATGGTTTCGGCGGAGAGTTTTTTGACGTCTGCGCCAACCAGCCAGTCAGCGAGGATTTCAGAAATGGCGGTTTCGATTTTCTCGCTCATGCTGCTTTCGTTTCTTTCCCAACGGGGTGGTCGTAGCCACCGTGCCCGAGATCTCTTGGCCGGAGCCCTGCCCCACCAAGCGCCAGCGCAACCGCCGCCCTCGCCCACATTGGGCGAGCAGGACGACGAGAAGCAGCTAAAATTGACAATTGTCGATTGTTGACAATTTCAGACCTCGGTCAAGCACCCGCTGTACCCCTGTGGATGACCCGAGGCCCTCATCGCTTTCATGCACTCGTGAAGGGGACCGATTTGACTTGAACCCTCCCCTTGCCCCTTGATGGCGCACGGAAGAGGCGCACCCACACGCGCCCACGGGAGGGCAGACATGAAATTCAAACTCGGTGCGCTGGTTGCGCTTTCTGTTGTGATGGCCAGCGCCGCGCAGGCGCAGCAGCCCAATCTCAATCTCATCGTTGGCTTTGCGCCCGGCGGCTCGGCTGATTCCATCGCGCGCATCGTTGGCGCACGCATGCAGGAAAAGAGCGGCCGCAATGTCGTGGTCGAAAATCGCCCCGGTGCTGGCGCCAATATCGCGACCAAGGCTGTCATCCAAGCAGCGCCCGACGGCAATATGCTGCTCGTCACAACAGCGGCTCTGCCGATCAATGAGACGCTTTATCGCAACAAGGGTTTTGCCGGCACGGTCCTGAAGCCGATTGCAGTGGTCGCGACAACGCCGGAAGTTTTCGCCATCGGCAAGAATGACACGTCGAAAGATCTCGCGGAATTCGTCGCCAAGCAGCCCGGCCGCGAAGTGATTTTCGCCACCGCCGGCATTGGCACGGGCTCGCATATTGCGGGTGAATATTTCTTCAAATTTATCTTGAAGGCCAATCCCAAGCACGTGCCCTTCCGTGGTGGCCCTGATGCCACCAATGCTCTGTTGGGTGGTCACGTTCCGATGGTTGTCTCCTCACTCTCGGGCTTTGCTGCGCAAGTTGCCAATGGTGACATTCGCGGTCTCGCCATTGCCTCCGAACAGCGCAATGCGGTCGTGAAAAATGTGCCCACATTCTCGGAAGCGGGCTATCCCGGCTTCACCTCGCTGTCTTGGGTTGGCTTCTTCGCCCCTCCCGGCACCCCGGATGCGATGATTGCAACCTTCAACAAGCAGATCGATGATGTTGTGCGCGAGCCTGCCATCACCGACAAGCTGCGCGCCATTGGCTTTGATCCCATGTATGGCGATGTGAAAGCCTCCGAAGCTTTCATGGCCAAAGAATATTCCGAATGGAAAAAGCGCGTCGAAGCCATCGACATCAAGGTGGACTAAGCCATGGCGCTCAGCGAAAAAATCCGGACCCTCATCTACAATGCTTGGGATGACGGCTATCCCTGTATGGTGGCGACTGAGGGCGAACACGGCCCCAACATCAGCCCCAAAGGTTCGATGCTTGTTTTTGATGACAATCATCTCGCCTATTGGGAACGCTCCAAACGCTCGGCCTATGCCAATGTGCAAAAGGACAAGCGCGTCTGCGTGATGTATGCGAATTTTGCAGTCCAACGCGCAGGTGTTCTGGAATCAGGCTTCCTGCGTTTCTACGGCACGGTGGAATTGCATGAGAGCGGCCCCATTCATGAGGCCGTCTTCGCGCGTCTCACGCCGCGCGAGCAGACACATGTGGGCGCAGATACGGGTGTCGCCGTGCTGGTAAAAATCGAACGCGCAGAAGATGTGCGCGGAAAGCCGATTGCTTAACGTCATTGCGAGGAGCGCAGCGACGCGGCAACCCAGAGCCACACGTGAGGCCCCTAAGTTGCTTCGCTTCGCTCGCAATGACGGCGGAAATATCAGAATAAAAAAGGCGGGCTCAGGCCCGCCTTTCTTTTTATGAAGTCCAAAAGCCTCAAGCTTCCGGAATAAACACTTCGCCCTTCATGATCGGGCGGCAGGTGCGCAAAATGCCAGCCCGCACGACCTGCAGATCAGCACCCTCGCCCTTGGTCTCCAGACGCACATCAACCATGCCGGTGGGATGTTCAATCCAGACCGTGCGTGGATTGCCTTCCGGCATGCGCGCAAATTCATAGGCAATCGAGCCCGTGACCGCACAAGCGGTCGCCACGCAGCAAGCGCCCGTCACTGCGTGAGCGGCGTGCAAAGCGTGCGGAGTGAGATAACGCGAAGTAATCGCACCCGTGCCGCGTGGCTCGGAGAGGAGACCCACTTTCGGGATGACACTGTCGGTCACATCGCCAAAGCCCATCAAGCGACCCGCTTCCAAGCGGATGCTTTCAATGCGCGCCAGCAAATCCTTGTTGCCGTCGATTTCCTTGCGGCCTTCCGTGCCTTCCAGACCCAGATCGCGCGCACGCATGAAAATCATCGGCATAGCGACATCGAAGCAGGACACATCAACGCCCTGAATCTTGTCGACCACATTACCTGTGGGGAGCATTTTGCCGCTCTTCACACCGACAATATCCATGAAATTGAGAATGACAGGAGCCGCTGTGCCCGGCACACCGTCAATGGCCGCATCACCCATATAATTGACGCGCTTGCCCGGCGTCTGAATGACAGCTTCGACCTTGCTCGACGTATTCACGTCATAAATAACGACAGCGGTTTCGCCGTCCTGCATCGGCACCATGCCCATCTCAAGCGCGAAGGGCGCAACGCCCGACAGCATATTGCCGCAAGACGGGCCGGTATCGACGACCGGCTTGCCGATATCGACCTGACAGAAGAGATAATCGACATCCACGCCCGGACGCGTCGACTTAGAGACAATGGCGACTTTCGAGGTCAGCGTATCCGCACCGCCCAGACCATCAATCTGGCGCAGATCGGGCGAGCCCATGGCGCGCAACAAAATGCGATCGCGAGCTGCAATGTCAGACGGCAAATCTTCCGCACGGAAATAAGGGCCCTTGGATGTGCCACCGCGCATCACCAGACATGGAACGGAAAAATGGTCGCGCATGTTCGCCTCTTTGTCAGGCGCGCGGTTCCCTGAGACCATCCCCCGGCGCCCCTTCTAGGACGCGCGCCTCTTCATGTCCTTGGATATAGAAGCCCGCCCTTGGGTGCAACCGCCGGGCTTCCTTTGCCTGATGGATAAAACAGGCTAATCAATGCACCAGACGACATAAACGGCCAGACCAACTGGCCTCAGCGCAACAGGGAGAAAAGACGTGCGCAGCATCACAATGGACGAGGCTCTGGCCGTGATCCTGAAAACCTTCGAACGGGCGGCCGAAATGGAAGCCTATGCGCTGGCTGCTTGCGTGCTAGACAATGGCGGACGCGTGAAAGCTTTCCTGAAGCAGGATGGCGCCTCCATCATGCGGTTTGAAATTGCGCGCGGCAAAGCCTTTGGCGCACTCGCTCTGCACCGCACCTCGCGCAATGTTTTGCAAAAGTCGCGCGAGAAACCTTTGTTCATGGAAACGCTGCGTGAGATTGCCGACGGCCCGATCTTTCTTGAAGCTGGCGGCCAGATCATTCGTGGTGCTGATGGCCATGTGATCGGTGCGATTGGCGTGACGGGCGACGTCAATGAAGTCGATGACATTTGCGCCATCGAAGGCATTCGCCGCGCGGGTCTACGCTCGGACGATGATTTCACGCCCGAAGAACAGAAGCGCCTCAACATCAAGCCGAACCCGCCGCTGAAAGATCCGCGCACATGACGCCCAACAACAAGCGACGCGCCCTTCGCGCTTTGCTGAACGGCCAGGATTGCATCTTTCCGGCTTCCGTCTTTGATCCTTTGTCAGGACGCGCCGCCGAAGAGATTGGCTATGAATGTCTGTTCATGGCGGGCTCGGTAGCATCGCTTGTCATTTTAGGTGCGCCGGATCTCGTCATCATCACCCTGTCGGAATTGGCAGAACAAACGCGGCGCATTGCGCGGGCGACATCCCTGCCTTTCTTCCTCGATGCCGATCATGGTTTTGGCAATGCGCTCTCGGTCATGCGCTGCGTTGAAGAATTGGAAGCCGCTGGCCTGTCGGGCCTGACAATCGAAGACACGGAATTGCCCGACCCCTTCGACAAGAAGAGCGGCATGCCTTTCTCGATTGCGGAAGGCGTCGGTAAGCTGAAGGCGGCTTTGGCTGCGCGCAGCGATCCGGATTTCGTCATCATCGGCCGCACCGGCGCTGTCGGCGCGTCTGGTCTAGAGGACGCGCTCGCGCGCATAGCCGCTTATCAAGAGACAGGTGTCGATGCGATCTTCCTCTCAGGGCTGAAAACCCAAGAAGAGATTGAAGCCTGCGCCGATGCCTGCCGCCTGCCGCTTTTGCTCGGCAATATTCCCGAAAAGCTGCGCGACCAAGAAGCCCTCGCCAAACTCGGTATTCGAGCGGTCATTACTGGACACCGCCCGCATGCAGCCTCTGTCACCGCAACCTATGAAACCTTGCGCGCGACACGCAACGGCACACTTGGTCCCGCACCAGCTGATGAGAGCGCCATGATGGATCGTCTCACGCGCAAACAAGATTATGCGCGCTGGAAGAAAGACTTTTTGACGAGCGGAGGCAAATCATGACGCACCTGCGCCTCTCCGCCTTTCCCAACGCCAAGGCGCTGCCGATTTGGATTGCGCAGTCGCAAGGTTTCTTCGCCAAGCGAGGCGTTGAAGTCGACGTCGATTGGACAGAAAGCTCGAAAGAGCAACGCGAAGGGCTCATCGCCGGGCGTATCGATCTCGTACAATCAGCCATTGATAATGGCCTTTCGCTCATCACCTCCGGCCATGATGTCATCATTGCCATGGGTGGCGAGGCTGGCATGAATGATTTCATCGTGCAGCCAGAGATTACATCGCTCAGCGATTTGAAAGGCCGCACGCTCGTCGTCGATTCACCTGATACGGCCTATGCCCTGCTCGCGCGCAATATGCTGGCGCGCGCAGGTCTCACCTACAAACAAGATTATGACATGCGCCCGGTTGGCAATGGATCAAAGCGCCTCATTGCCATGTTGCAATCAAAGGATGCTGCGGGTGGCGTGCTGAACCCGCCCTTCACCGCGCAAGCCAAAGCGGCCGGTTTGAAAAGCCTCGGACGTCTTGTTGATCATTTGGGCCCCTATCAAGCAGGGGGCCTCTTCGTGCTGCGTGATTTTGCCAAGACGAAGAGTGCCGCGTTGGAGGCTTTCATCGCCGCTTATGTTGAAGCTTTACGTTTCGCGCGGGATCCCCAGCATGCAGAAGAATGCATTTCCGTGTTGCGTGAGAAGCTTTCGCTTGATGAGGCCATCGCACGCGCAACTTTGCCTGAAATGCTCGATCCAGCGTTTGGTTTTGCCATTGATGCCAAGCTTGATCCGATAGGGCTCGACAATGTGCTCACCACGCGGGCCGCAACCGAGGGTGCTGACCCGCGTCTTGATCACCCCAATTCTTTCATTGATGAAAGCTACTACAAAAACGCGCTCGCAGTGCTCGACCGATAAAAGGGAGAAAATGACATGAAAAAAATGATGCGCATGGCTTTGGCGACTTGCGCCAGCCTTGTTCTCGCAGCCTCCGCACAGGCTCAGCAGAATGAAACGGAAAAATTCTTTGCCGGCAAAAACATCGACTTTCTGGTCGGCTCAGCTCCGGGCGGTGGTTATGGCATTTATGGCGCGGTGCTCGGCCGCCACATCGGCAAACATCTGCCGGGCAAGCCCAATGTTGTGACGCGCAATCTCGATGGCGCGGGCTCCATCACGGCGGCCAATCTTCTTTACAATAAAATGCCGAAAGACGGCTCAACCTTTGGCGCCATTTTCATGGGTGCCGTTGTCGAGCCTTTGATTGGTGATGCGTCCGTCACGCAATTTGATGCGCGCAAATTCATCTATATCGGCTCGGCCAATAAAGAGACGTCGATCTGCCTGTCCTGGCAGAATGCGCCCGTGCAGAAATTCGAAGAAGTTTTCACCAAAGAACTTCTGGTCGGTGGCGCGGGTGTCACCTCGTCCATTCGCCAATATCCGATGGTCTTGAATAATGTGCTCAACACAAAATTCAAAATGATCAGCGGTTATCCGGGTTCGCGTGAAGCAGGTCTTGCGATGGAACGCGGCGAAGTGAATGGCCTGTGCGGCATTCAATGGACAAGCTTCATCGCGCAAGGCGCTGAATGGCTCGAGTCCAAGAAAGTCACTATCATGATGCAGATGGGCGGCCCGAATGGCGACGAGATTTTGAACAAAATGGGCGTGCCGACGATCTGGTCCTTCGTCAAGAATGAAGCCGATCGCCGCACATTGGCCGTTGTCTTCAACCAGCTTGAATTCGGTCGCCCCTATGTTCTGCCCCCGGGCGTTCCCGCTGACCGCGTCGCCGCTTATCGCCGCGCATTTGATGCGACGATGAAAGATCCGGAATTTTTGGCAGAAGCTGAAAAGGCCAAGCTGATCATCAACCCGGTCAATGGCGAAGGCGTGCAGAAGCTGGTCGAAGATATTTACGCAACACCGACCGCCGATGTGGAACGCGCCCGCGCAGCTCTGAAGTAACGCTTCGTCATTGCGAGCAAAGCGAAGCAAACCAGAAAGCCTCACGTGCCATCTCTGGATTGCTTCGCCTACGGCTCGCAACGACGGATACAAAAAAGGGCGCCGCAAGGCGCCCTATTCTCTTCGTCTTTTCTAAAAACTTATTGGCCCGTGAATTTCACGTCATAAGTCTTCGACAGATAGTTACGTACCCATTCACGCGCATCGGGTGAGATGGTGGTTGCAGCCTTGTAGAGGGCTTCGCCTTCCTTGTCGGTGATCTGGTCATATTCGCCAATCAGCTCATCACGCTTGGCGAGATATTCCGGATCCTTCAGCAGGGCGCGCACAGCTGCGCGATAGGCTTCGACAATATTGTCGGGTGTGCCCTTGGGCAGGACGAGCAGCTTCTGCGCCGGGAAACCGGCGACGAGGAAGGCGCGTATCGCTTCCCATTCAACGCCTGCCGGCTTCTTGCCGAAGGCCATCTCATAGGCTTCTTCGAAATGCGGCAGATCGGGGAAGTTCGGATCACGCGCAAGCTTGCCATTCTTGTCGAGAGTGCCCCATGAGAAGAGCGGCACGGCCTGACCACTCTTCACCATAGGCATGGAGGAGCGCAGATAAGCTGACGTCGTCTGATAATCGATGTTCATTTCGCCGCGCTCGAATGCGAGGCGGCCCTCACCACGACCCGGGAAGCCGGTAACGTGTTGGACTTCGAGGCCCATCAGTCGGAAACCGAGCAACGGCACGAGATCAAGCGAAGTGAGGCCCTGAGATGCATAAAACATCTTCACGCCCTTCAGCTTGTCGAGCTCCTTCAGCGACTTCACGCCAAGCTTGGACGAAATGTAAGCAGCGCCACCCGTGGGCGCAGCCAGAACCGGGATCCAGTCCTTATAGTCAAACTTCACATGTGACTCGCCGAGCAGATAAGGGAACTGCGTCGAGCCAGACGTGCCCAGAATGGTCATGCCATCGGGCTTGGCAGTTGCCGCGAACAGGTTCGCACCCGACACCGAGCCACCACCCGGCTGGTTCTTCACCACCACAGCGGGCTGGCCGGGCAAATGTTTCTGCAACAAGGTCGCGTTGAAGCGACCCCAGACGTCCGAGCCGCCGCCGACGCCGAAGGGGATCACCATGGTGATCGTCTTGCCCTTGAAGTCGACCGTCTGCGCCTGAGCGGGGAGACCCGTGGAAAGAGCAATCGCAGCAGTCGCCGCGAGAAGGAACCTACGATGCATGAACTTTCCTCCCGAATTGGTTTGATGAAATGCATTTAGACGAAAATGTCAGCACATGCGAGATGGGCCTACCGCATGACACCGATTTGAACCCCTTGCTTTCGTCTTATGCCCTCAGGGGGCTGCGACGCATCGTCTTAGACCAACGCCTTTGATTGCCGCAGTCAACCTTGCGTGTTATCGCGAAATGAGATGGCCTTTGGATCCCCATGACACAGACCGACATAAAGAGCTCAAACCCCTCGCCTTTCTGGACTTTCTCCCTTTCCCTCTATGGAAAGCCGGGGGTGCCAGATGCTTGCCTGTCACTCCAGGACGGGTCGGGTGTCGACGTCAATCTGGTGCTCTTTAGCCTTTATCTGGGCCGAACAGGCCGGAAACTGTCCAGCGCCGACATCGGGACCATCGCGCAGACTACGGAACCTTGGCGGGCCGGCATTGTCGTGTCGCTGCGCGCCGCGCGGCGCGCCTTGAAGGAGCCGCCCCACCCTTTCGACGGGCCGCTGGCTGATGCTCTGCGCAAAAGCGTCAAATCGTCCGAGTTGGAAGCCGAACGCATCCAGCAGGAAGTGCTTTTCGTAACCTTTCCAGGAGCTTCGATTGGCGTGGCCGAGCCTGATCTGGCAAAAGCCTGCGCAGAAAATCTGGAAGCCTATCGCGCCTATCTGCGCACATCATTCAACGAAGCGGCGGTTGCCGCTCTGCTGACGCAAGCAGAGACGATCATCGCGACCAAGGGGTAAAGAAGCGTGAGCAAGCCGGACCAAGCACAGAATAAGAAGCGCCTGATTGTCGGGATCAGTGGCGCCTCCGGCGTTATCTTTGGCATTCGCATGTTGGAGATTTTGAAAAAGCTCGACATCGAGACGCATCTTGTTGTCTCAAAAGCCGCTGAAATGACGCTCGCCTATGAGACAGATTTCAAGGTGAAAGATTTGCGCGACATGGCGCATGAATATCATCCCATGGCCGATATTGGCGCCAATATCTCGTCGGGCTCTTATAAGACGCTCGGCATGGTGATTGTGCCCTGCTCGGTGCGCACGATGAGCGAGATTTCATCGGGCGTCACCGCCTCGCTGATGACACGTGCTGCCGATGTCGTATTGAAAGATCGCCGTCGCCTTGTGCTGGCCATACGTGAAACGCCTCTCCACACGGGCCATTTGCGCACCATGACGCAATTGTCGGAAATGGGTGCGGTGATCGCGCCGATTATGCCCGCCTTCTACAATCGTCCGCAAACGCTGGATGATATTATCGACCATACGGTCGGCCGCTTGCTCGATCTCTTCGATATCGACGCGCGCATTGTGAAACGCTGGAAAGAAGACGACGAGCCGCAGGCCTAAAGGCGCACAAGCTGGCCGCGCACCAAAAGCGCGCCAGCGACCATGAGCGCTGCAACAGCCAAAAGATAACTGGTCACCGCATAGCCGGCGGGCTCGACAAGAAATGCGAGCGGCAAAGGCATGCCGTGCAGGCCGAGATAAAAAGCGGCAGAACCCACAGCCTGCGGGCCAGCGCGCTTTTCAGGTTCAATGCCTTGTGCAAGCCAGGCGGACACCACCGGATAAAGCACGCTGGAGCCAAGCCCGAACAGAATGGAACCCAGCACGACGAGCCAAATCTGATCTGTGATGGCGATCGCCGCTAACCCGACGCCCATCATGGCGACACCAACCGACACCAAAAGGCGCGGCTGAAAACGCTGGAACATGTTTCCCGACACGCGGCTCAAACCTGTCGCTACGGTTGAAGGCACAAAGAAAAGCGCCAGCGCCAAACCGCGAGAGACAAAATCCGGCGGCAGATAGGCCAGACTATAGGCGTGCAAAGTGCCGCCTACGAACAGAGCTGTCAGCGGCAAAACAAAACGCGGCTTCAACGCGCCTGACAAAGCCAATCCGCGGCTCTCCGGTTTCCCGAGCGGGCGCAATCCAAGAGTCAAAACAAGACCGACCACACCGGGCACAAGTGCGACCAGAAAAAACATGTCGCTGCCCAGATACGCCAGCGTGAATTCGCCCACAGCTGGACCAACCGCATAAGCAAAAGGAATGAGCGAGGAGAAGACAATCACCAGTCCGACAAAGCGACGCTGGTTGAGACGGCTCTGACCATAGGTCATGACAGAGGGCAAAAAGAGACCAAAGCCCACGCCGTGAAAGAGACGCGAAGCGAGCGCACCCCAAAAATCCTGCGCGGTGAAAGCCAGCGAACAAAAGCCGAGAATACAAAAGAAAAATGATAGCCGCGCCGTCGCCAAAACGCCGATGCGCGCGGCAATCGGCCCGGCCAACAGATTGATGCCAATCACCGGAATGGCAAAAAGCGACAAGAGCCAACCTGTCGCGTGCAGCGAATGACCTTCTTGCGCAAACAGAATGGACAGTAGCGCGACATGCGCATTCAAAAGAGAGGCAAGAAAGGCTGCCACTCCGAAACGGATAAATTCCCGCCTGCCCTGATCGTCAATATAACCTTGCTCTTGCGCTAAATGATCGCGCGCAAGTATCACGCTTTCTTCTCCCAGCCACCACTTTCGGTCTGCTGGAAATAGGACATCGGCACACCCGTATCTTTCAGCGCCTTCCATTGTGCGCGCGCATCATTAAGCTCGTTCTCATCATTGCCATCAAACATAATGACAAGGCGCTCATAGGGCTCGGCACTGGCCGCAAGAGCAGGCGCAATCTGCGCGCATTCGACGAAAAAACGGATCTGCGCACCATTAGGATTTTCACTGCCCATCGTCAGATAGATAGGCTGGAATTCTACATCCCCATCTTCGGCTGTGCCATGGGGCAGAAAACCATCTTCGCCAACGTTCCAGAGCAATTCATTCAGCACCGCACATTTTTCGGGTGTGCGCATTTGCAGGCAGACATGCCAATCGCGCTCGAGGGATTTTTCCAAAAGCTTTGGCAGCGCCCGATCGAGAGGATGAATCTGCAAATGGTAGAAATGAATCTCGCTCATCAGTTACCAGCGCCAACAATGACGAGTGTACGGTCGCGCATGGTCCAGATCATGCCCATATCAGCACCACCTTGATGATATTCAGTCTTGCCCGCGACAAAAACATCGCCGCGCTGGTTGGAGGCACGCAGATATTCTTCGGCCTCGCGGCTCATCGTACGCACAGCATTGGAGGCGCGTGTCGCATTCCAAGCCAAAGCCGCGCGAATGGCGGCATTTTGTATCTGCTCGAATTTGGTTGTCGTCGCCGTGTCACTCGGCAGACCGATCTTGACTTCAAAGCGCACCAAAGCATCGCCGCGACATTCGAGCAACCCGTCGATGCGCACATTGGTCACAAGATCGAAAAAGTCGCCCTGCGAGGCGGAGCGCGACACCACCAGCGGGCGCACGAAAGCCGCATTCACTTCACCCGTTTCACGGATGAATGTGGATTGGAACATGCCGCAGCTTGGCGGGCGCCCGGATTGCACCTGCGCCTGCGCCGCAAAACTCGAAAGAAGAAAGAGAAAGCCTGCCGCCCAGATTTTCATGTTTCGTCTCAGCCTTCGTAATGATCGCTAACGAGGCGATCGAGCAGGCGCACGCCCCAGCCCGAACCCCAGCTCTGATTGATATCGCTTGAGGGCGAGGACATGCCTGTGCCGGCAATATCGAGATGCGCCCATGGCACGCCATTGACGAAACGCTGCAAGAATTGCGCAGCCGTGATCGAGCCCGCAAAGCGACCGCCGACATGTTTCATATCGGCGAATTTGGAATCGAGCAGCTTGTCATAGGCCGCACCCAGCGGCATGCGCCAAATCTTCTCGCCTGTCGCAAGCCCCGCTTCAGTCAGACGCGCCGACAATTCATCATTGTTGGAGAACAGGCCCGCATGTTCCGTGCCCAAAGCCACCAAAATCGCGCCCGTGAGGGTGGCGAGATTGACCATGAATTGCGGCTTGTACTTGTCTTGCACATACCAAAGCACATCACCCAAAACGAGGCGGCCTTCAGCATCCGTATTGATGATTTCGACCGTCTGACCTGAGAGCGAGGTCACAATATCGCCGGGGCGCTGCGCTTTGCCGTCAGGCATATTTTCAACAAGACCAATCGCGCCAATGGCATTGACCTTGGCTTTGCGCGCGGCCAGCGCATGCATGAGGCCGACGACGCAGGCAGCGCCCGCCATATCGCCCTTCATATCTTCCATGCCAGCGGCGGGCTTGATCGAAATGCCGCCCGTGTCGAAACACACGCCCTTGCCGACAAAGGCCAGCGGCTTGGCTTTTGCCGACTTGGCGCCATTCCAGCGCATGATGACGACTTTGCTCTCGTGATCGGAGCCTTGGCCCACACCAAGCAACATGCGGAAGCCGAGTTTATGTAGCGCCTTTTCATCGAGCACTTGCACTTCGACACCGAGCTTCTGCAATTCCTTGGCGCGTTGCGCGAATGACGCCGGGAAAAGAACATTCGGCGGTTCATTGACGAGATTGCGTGCAATCGTAATGCCATTGGCCAAAGCGTCTGCGCGCTTGGCTTCACGCTTGGCACTGGCGGGATCAGACAGAGCAATAGCGACATGCTTTTTGTCAGAGGCTTTGCGCGTCGCCTTCTCGTCGTCATCTTTCTTTTTGGTCTTGTAGAGATCGAATTTATAGGCCCGCAATTTCATGCCGAGCATGATATCTGCGCCCGCACGGCCGACATCAGAGGGGGTCTCTGCGGGGTCAAACACAAGCGTCGCCTGAGCGATGCCGTCGATCTTGCCCATGATCGCGCCACCCAGCGACAGAAAATCGGGCGCACCCTCTTTCTTCGCCGTGCCAATGACAAGCAGCCGGTCAAAAGACAGACCCGCCGGGCTCAGAATGTCGAGCGACTGACCCGACTGGCCCTTGAATTTGGCGGTCGCGGCGGCGCGTTTCACAAGATCGGCACCAGCGCCCAAAATGCGGCGGGTCTCTGCACCCAGAGCGAGGTCGGCACCAGCCAGAACCACAAGTGTCCCACCGGCCCCGCGGCCCTTACGGGCACCAACCTCTTTGAGAGCGGTGAATTCAATCTGGAGCTGACTTGCCATTTGACTTGCCATTTGACCTGCCATTTTCTGTCCTCATCCCGCCTGGCGCCCGAAGGGTTCGAAAGGCAAATCGCGGCGCATCGTTCATCTCAAGGGGTGCCATCGCACCGCCCGATTTGCAAGCGAGAAGCACGTGACTTTGCCCTCCAAAGTGTCGCTGAAGCCACATGCACCGTAAGAGCGTTGGACGACACATGTGAATGGCCTCCAAAGCCTTGCCTGACCCGCCCTGAGTGATTAGCCAAAGAGATGGCGAGCGGGGGCTTTGCCAACGCCATCGAGTCGGCGCGGGCCCTCCCCTCTTGCCACCCTTTGGTAATCCAGCGTTCGGGTTTTGAAGTCAGCCGATGTCCATTTTCGAAAGATATGTCTTCCGGACGTCGCTGGGCGCCTTTCTCACGGGCTTAAGCCTGCTGACGGGTGTGGTCTGGCTGGCCCTGTCGCTACGGCAAATCGATATCATGTCAGCCAAGGGGCAGACCTTTTGGGTCTTTCTCACCGTGACAGGCCTCACCATCCCTTCGCTCGTTATGGTGATCGCGCCCATTGCTTTGTTCATCGCCGTCCTTTTCACGCTGAACAAGCTCAATAGCGATAGCGAACTCGTGGTCATGGCTGCCTCCGGCCTGTCGCCGCTTCAGCTTTTTCGACCCTTTGCTGTGCTCTTTGTTCTGGCAACAGCACTGGTTGCAGGCACCTCCCTCTGGGCCATGCCCGCGAGCTTTCGCGAGATCACCGCGCAATTCACGAAAATCCGCGCTGATATGGTGACGCGCGTTATCCTCGAAGGACAATTCGCCGAGCTCGATGCGGGGTTCGTTTTCCACTACCGTGAGCGCCAACCCAATGGCGATATGCGTGGTCTGTTCATTCAAGACCGCCGTGATGCGGAGCATGTCTCGACTTATGTGGCCGAGGTGGGGCGCACGATTGAGGTTGGTGCGCAAAATTATCTCGTTCTGGAACGGGGCTCCATTCAGCGCCAATCACCCGATGCTTATGATCCGGCAATCATTCAATTTGAGCGCTACGCCATCGATCTCGCGCAATTTGGCGGCAGTGAAGAAGGCGGGCCCTTACGCCCGCGTGAGCGCTCCACGCTTGCTTTGCTCAACCGCGACCCCAATGAGCCCATGGTTCGTCAATTGGCTGGGCGTTTCCGTCAAGAATTGCATGAGCGCTTTTTGAACCCGATTTACGGGCTTGTTTTCGGCATGATCGCATTTGCGGCTTTGTGCCAACCCAAAACCACGCGTCAAGGACGCGGCCTGGCACTGGCTGCCGCGATTGTTGCGGCGCTTTCGATGCGCATCGCGGGCTTTGGCACTTCGGGCCTTATTTTACGCGGTGAAAGCGGTGTTGTGATCGCCTATGCCATGCCCGTTCTGGTGATTGCACTCGCCTGGATTTATGCGCTGAAACCCGATGTTCTGAGCACCCTCTTCAAGCGCTCGAAAAATCAGGAGCGCACGACATGATCGGACGCACGCTCGGTCTTTATCTCGCTGCGCGTTTCATGCGCGCTATTCTTGCCGTCTTTGGTACGATTTTCGTATTGGTGTTTTTGATCGACTTCGTCGAACTGCTGCGCCGCGCGGGTGACATCAGCAACACAACCTCGTTGGGGCTTGCGTTTCTCACGCTTTTACGTGTGCCAGCTATCACGGAACAAATTCTGCCCTTCGCCACGTTGGGCGGGGCCATGTTTGCTTTCATCAACCTGACACGGCGGCTTGAATTGGTGGTGGCGCGCGCAGCCGGCGTCTCGGTCTGGCAATTTCTCATGCCGCCACTTGCCATTGTGATCGCCATCGGGCTGTTTTCGGTCGCGGTCTATAATCCGATTTCGGCTGTCATGAAGCAGAAGGCCGATGATATCGAAATCTCGATTTTTGGTCGCACCGCCCCCGCCCTTGGTGACTCAAGCCTGTGGCTTCGCCAGCGCAGCCAAAATGGCCAGTCAGTGCTGCGCGCGGAACAATCCAGCGAGCGCGGCTCAAAGCTTAGCAATGTTTCCGCTTTCGTTTTTGACCTCGACAACCGCTTTCTGGTGCGGGTCGAGGCAGCCCGCGCCCATCTTGAGCTTGGCACCTGGATTTTAGAGCAGGCCCGCGTTATCCGGCCTGGCGAAGAGCCCCGCGAACTCGAAACCTACCGCCTGCCGACCTTCCTCTCTGCCGACCAGATCGGTCAGCGCTTTGTCACACCCGAAGCCGTGCCCTTTTGGGAGCTGCCGGAACTTGCTGCCAGAACCGCGGCTGCGGGCTTGGACGCAACCCCTTACCGCTTGAAATATCAGATACTTCTGGCCAGACCTTTGCTGCTGGTCGCCATGGTCCTTATCGCCGCTTGTTTTTCCTTAAGGTTCTTTCGATTTGGTGGCGTAGCCCAGACGGTTTCGGGTGGCGTGGCCGCGGGCTTCGTGCTTTATGTTGTGACCAAATTGGTGTCAGACTTAGGCGGGGCCGGCATGATCAGCACCCCCATCGCAGCTTGGGCGCCAGCAGTGATTGGCGGCCTGTTAGGCTGCTTGGTTCTTTTGTATCAGGAGGACGGTTGATGGGCCGGCGTAACGGGCCCCTTCCGGCAGGTCGGAATCCGCAAGGTTTGCGACAGACCATTCTGACCGCCGCGCGGGCTTCCGCGGGCTCCTTCTTACGCGCCTTGAGTTTGGGCACCGCCCTTGGCTTAGCCGTATCCGGCGCCATGCTCCTCGCCCACAGCGACACGGCTCAGGCACAAACGCTCAACGACCGGCTCATCGGCAAGAAAGACGGCGACAAGGATCGCTTGCTCGTTCAAGCCCAAGAACTCGTCTATGATTCCAAGAACGAAGTTGTCACCGCGAACGGCAATGCTCAGGTCTATTACCAAGGCCGCGTGCTGGAAGCTGATCGCGTCGTTTACAATCAAAAAGACAAGCGCGTATTTGCGATTGGTCGCGTGCGCATGACGGAAGCCGATGGCACCGTCTCGCATGCTGAACGTCTCGAACTGACCGATGATTTCAAGACCGGCTTCATCGACAGTCTGAAGACCGACACATTCGACAAAACCCACATGAGCTCGCCGCGTGTTGAACGTATCGAAGGCGACACCGTTTTCAACAAGGGCATCTATACAGCTTGCGATGCATGCAAAGATGATCCTACCAAGCCGCCGCTGTGGCAGGTGCGCGCCAAACGCGTGATCCATAAGAATGATGAGCAGACCCTCTATTATGAAGAGGCAACGCTTGAACTGTTTGGCCTGCCGGTCGCTTATCTGCCGTTTTTCTCAGCGCCCGATCCGTCGGTCAAGCGCAAGAGCGGCTGGCTGACGCCTCATTATATCATCAAAGAAAAACTCGGTATTGGTGTGGCAACACCCTATTTCTATGTCATCAACCCTTCCGCTGATCTTACGGTCATTCCGACCTTGATGACCAAGCAAGGCCTGTTGATGGACATTGAATATCGTCAGCGTCTGACGAACGGATCTTATTCGATCCGCACGGCTGGTATTCTGCAAAACAGTCCGACTGCATTCCCAGCGGCGCCATATGGCGCGGGCAATCATCAATTCCGCGGCTCCATTGATACAACCGGTGAATTCTGGCTGAATGAAAAGTGGCGCTTTGGTTGGGACGTTGGTTTCGCAACCGACAAATTCTTCTCGCAAGATTACACCGCGCCCAATCCCAATCTCTCGGCTAATTATTTCCGCGAGCGGACTTCGCAGGTCTATTTGGTTGGCAAAGCAGACCGCGGCTATTTCGATCTGCGCAGCTATTATTTCCAAGGCCTGTCTGCTTATGATCGCCAGGAGCAGCAGCCTTTGGTTGCGCCCTCGCTTGATTATAACAAGACATTCGATGTGCGCCCGGAAAACACGGCCGGAATTGGTGGCCAGGTTGAACTGGACATGAACCTGACATCGATTTCGCGTCAGCAAGCGGTGTTTGAATCATCAAGCACACAATTGCGCGATGCAACTTACGGTCTCTATTCCACCTGCGCGACATTTGATCGTGCCAATTGCATGCTGCGCGGGATGGCGGGTGAATATACGCGCGCCACGGCCACTGCATCATGGAAGCGTCAATTCATTGATGGCGCAGGTCAGATCTGGACGCCCTTCGCTTTCGCCAATCTGAATGGATCCTGGTTGTCACTCGACAAGACGGGAACATTCACTGCGGGCTCGTCGCTGCTTGGCCGCAACGCTGATCAAATGACCTTCCTTGGCAATAGTGCCGACACATTCCGCGGTCGCGCTTTGACAGGTATTGGCATGGAGTATCGCCTGCCCATGGCAGCACGCAGTGCGGGCATGACGCATATCATCGAGCCGATTGGCCAAGTGGTCCTGCGCCCAGATGAAGTTACAGATCGCGCATTGGTCAATGAAGACGCACAAAGCCTCGTCTTCGACGACACAAATATTTTCGCGATCAGCAAATTTTCCGGTTATGACCGTTTTGAGGGGGGCCTACGCGCCAATTATGGTGCGCAATATACCGCTCGCTATGACAGCGGTGGCTATGCCAATTTTCTGTTCGGTCAGTCTTACCAAATGGCAGGACGCAACTCTTATGCAAACCCCGATGCTGCCAATACCGGTCTAGGATCTGGTCTCGATACCAAGCAATCGGATTACGTCGCGCGCGCGGCTATCTCTGTCGACAATTATTCCTTTGTCGCCAAGACGCGCTTAGATCCCACCGACATGCATATGCGCCGCCTCGACCTTCTGGCCAGCGGACGCTTTGGCAATTTCAGCACCAGCATTCAATATGCGCGATATGAGGCGCAGCCATTTCTCGGCTACGACAAACGCCGCGAGGGCATAGTGGCCAGCTCGAGCTATAGGTTCGATCAAAATTACTTCATGAGCGGAACGGTTATTTTCGATATGTCCCGACATCTCAACACGGGAAGCACGAATTCGCAGCTCTTCGCCGTTGCAGGCCTTGGCCTTGGCGCGGGCTATAGCGATGAATGCACAACCCTGACGGTTAATTTCACCTCGACCTATCCGCAGAATACCACGGCCTCCTCGGCCCGCAACCAGACCATTATTCTTCAGCTAGTCTTGCGCACGCTCGGGCAGGCCAAAGTCAGCACCTCTGTCTCAGCTCTGACGGGCACGGACGGCGTGTCCCATTGACGTGAGGCCCGCCTCATCGCAAGAGGGGCATATGAAGACCTTTTCGAATCTCTCTGCTGCCCTTCTGGCCCTGACTTTCTTGGGGGCAACGTCCGCTTTCGCCCCTACCCCCGCACAGGCGCAAGCCTTGGTTGCGACCGTCAATGACGATCCGATCACGACCTATGATTTGGACCAGCGCATCAAGCTGCAAAAAATCCTGAAGCGCCCGGCCACCAAAGAGGCGGCGCTTGAAGGGATCATTGCCGATCGCCTTCGTCTGCGCGAACTCAAGAAATATAAACTTGAGCCCGGCACGAATGAGCGCAATTCAGCCCTCACCAAAGTCGCCACCGAATTGAAGACGTCCCCGCAAGCTTTGTTTTCGGCTCTCCAATCCTCCGGCGTGCCGGAAAAAGAATGGAGCGAATTTTTCAAAGCCGAAGCGGGCTGGACGATTTTGACGCGCGGACTCAACAAGGGCCTCGAAGTCTCCGAGCGTGAAGTGCGCGCGGAACTTGACAAGCGCGGCGGCAAAGCGGCGAATTCGATCGAATATTTGCTGCGCCCGATTGTCTTCATCGTGCCGATCAGTGCCTCGCCTGACCAACTACAAGCGCGTATGCGCGAGGCCGAAAACTTCCGCACCCGCTTCACCGATTGCACGAGCGGCCTGCAACTCGCCCGCACTTTGCCAGAAGTCGCCGTCAAGGAGCAGTTTTCACGCCCCGCCAATGGGCTGCCTGAAGAAGCGCGTCAGATGATCGACAAGACGGGCGTCAACCGCCTCACGCCACCCTCACGCGCAGCCACCGGTATCGAAATGCTCGCCGTCTGCGGTCGCCGCGATATGCGCGATGATACTGCGGCAGGTGAAGATATTCGCAATGAATTGCTCGCAAAGAAGATCGATGATCTTGCCGCCAAATCTTATGCGGATCTGCGCAAGCGCGCGATCATTGTGAAGAAATAAGATGAGCTACGCGCCTCTCATCGTCACGCAAGGCGATCCTTCCGGCATCGGACCGGAAGTGACGCTGAAAGCTTGGCGCGCGCGCAAAAGCCAAACGCAGCCGTTTTTCGTTCTGGGTGATGCAGCTCTGTTCGAACGCCAAGCGGCGGCTTTCAAACTCGATGTGCCGATTGCGCGTGTGTCACCGCAAGAAGCCGCACAAGCCTTTGCGACCGCCCTGCCCGTTGTTGACCTCGGTTTTCCTGTCAAAGGGGTTGCGGGAAAACCGGATGCGGCTGATGCGCCCGCCACCATTGCCGCAATTGAACGCGGCGTGCGCATGGTGAAACAGGGAGAGGCCAGCGCCATCGTCACCAATCCGATTGCCAAAGAAATTCTCTACAAGGCGGGCTTTACCCATCCCGGCCACACCGAATTTTTGGGCGAGCTGAGCGAAGCTTTATGGGGCTCGCCTGTATTGCCCGTGATGATGCTCTGGTCGCAGCAGCTTGCTGTTGTGCCTGTGACCATTCATGTCTCGCTGCAACGAGCGATCAACGAGCTCACCACAGAGCTCATCGTGAAAACGGCGCGCATTGTTGCCCAAGACATGCAGCGCAAATTTGCCATTGCCAAACCCCGCCTGGCCATAGCGGGCCTCAATCCGCATGCGGGCGAGAATGGCACGATGGGCCGCGAAGATCTGGATGTCGTCGCACCTGCGGTCGCGCAATTGCAAGCCGAGGGCATTGATGCGCGCGGGCCTTTGCCCCCCGACACAATGTTCCATACAGCAGCACGCGCGCAATATGATGCGGCTCTGTGCATGTATCATGATCAAGCACTCATCCCGATCAAGACGCTCGCCTTCGACAGTGCCGTCAATCTGACGCTCGGCCTGCCTTTCATCCGCACGTCACCCGATCACGGCACGGCTTTTGATATTGCCGGCAAAGGTATCGCAGATGAAAAGAGCCTCATCGCCGCGCTTGATCTGGCGAGCCTCTTGGTGACACGCGCATGATGAGCGCGGATGGATTGCCACCACTGCGCGAGGTCGTGGAAAAATACGATCTCGCAGCCAAAAAATCGTTGGGCCAAAATTTTCTCTTCGATCTCAATTTGACGGGCCGCATCGCTAGAGCATGCGGGCCGCTGCAAGGCGCGACGATTATCGAAGTCGGGCCCGGCCCCGGTGGATTGACACGTGCGCTGTTGAGCGAAGGCGCGAGCCAAGTGATCGCTGTCGAGCGCGATGAACGCTGCCTGCCTGCCCTTGCCGAAATTGAGAGTGCCTATGCGGGCCGATTGAAGATCGTGCATGGCGATGCGCTCGCCACCGATTGGCGTGCGCTTGTGGCCGATGTGAAAGGCCCTGTGCGCATTTGCGCCAATCTTCCCTACAACATTGGCACAGCACTGCTCGTTGGCTGGCTTGAAAGCGATCCATGGCCGCCGTGGTATGAGCGTATGGTGCTCATGTTCCAGCGTGAAGTGGCGGAACGCATTGTCGCGACCACTGCGGAGCGTGTTGATTACGGGCGCCTGGGTGTACTCGCAGGATGGCGCACGAAGGCGCGCATTCTGTTTGATGTGCCGCCCTCAGCTTTCACGCCGCCACCTAAAGTCACATCCTCCATTGTGGAACTGACGCCACGCGAGACGCTGCTGGATTGCAACGGCAAAATCCTGACAGCTGTCACAGCCTCTGCCTTTAACCAGCGTCGCAAAATGTTGCGGCAATCGCTGAAAGGGCTTGCAGTCAATGGCAAGACCATCGACGCGCTGGCCCTGCTTCATTCAGCCGGCATTACTGAGACAAAAAGAGCAGAAGAAATTGATGTGGCTGGCTTTGTCACACTGGCTCGCATCGCTGAAGAGATGTCAGCATAAAACCGCCGCAATGAAGGAACCTATTTTTCTTCGAGCAATTGATCCACAAAAGCTGAAATGCCGTTCGCAGAGCGAGCGCGTGTCAAACGCTCCGCAATCAGGATCGATTTCACCTGCGCCAGCGCCGTCTGGATGTCTTCATTGACGATGACATAATCATAAATCGGCCAGCGGGTGATTTCATTGCGTGCATTATGCAGGCGCTTGGCAATCACCTCGGCCTCATCTTCCGCACGACGCTCCAGACGCGCGCGCAATTCTTTCATTGAAGGTGGCAGAATGAAAATCGTCACGACATCATTGGGTGCCCGCTTTTGCACCTGCTGCGTGCCCTGATAATCAATATCAAAAAGCATATCGCGGCCCTGATTGAGCACGGCCTCAACAGGCGAGCGCGGCGTGCCGTAATAATTACCATGCACTTCCGCATATTCGAGCAGATCGTCTTGCACTTTGAGACGATCAAACTCGTCTTTGGTTTTGAAATGATAATGGATGCCGTCGACTTCGCTGGTGCGACGCGAACGCGTTGTCACCGAGATCGACAAGGTCAAATCAAGCGATTTGTCTTGCAGCAAATCGCGCGTCAGCGTGGTCTTGCCTGCCCCAGAGGGCGAAGACAGGATCAACATAAGGCCACGGCGCTTGATCGGATCAGTCATATTCATCACTCGATATTTTGAACCTGTTCGCGCAATTGCTCGATCTCGACGCGCAAATCCATCCCCAATGCGCTGAGCGCGGGATCATTGGATTTGGCGCAAAGCGTATTGGCTTCACGCGAAAATTCTTGCGCCAGAAAATCAAGCTTGCGTCCAACCGGCTGGTCGGAGGCCAAAAGCTCGCGTGCGGCGACAACATGGGCTTTCAACCGATCCAGCTCTTCGCGCACATCGGCTTTGGCCGCGATGAGCACGGCCTCTTGATGCAGACGGGCTGGATCAAGCGCGGGGCTTGCAACAGTCAAAGCGTCAACCGCTTGCTGCAAACGCGCGCGCACTGCCTCGGGCTTGCGGCCCGGTGCGGCTTCTGCCGCCTCAGTGAGGGCAGATATTTTCTCGACGCGCTCGCTCAAGACTTTTTGCAACGCGGCCCCTTCGGACAGGCGCGCCGCAATCAATTCTTCAAGCGCTGCATCCAAACCCTTCAGCATGGCTGCCGAGAGCGTCGTCAGCGATGCTTCATCATCGGCACTCTCGCTCACTTCGACAACGCCACGCACGGCAAGCAAACCATCCATAGAGGCGGGTTTCAGATTGCCATCAGCTGGAATAGACCCAATCGTGTCGATCAAAGATTGCAGCAGCTCACGATTGATACGCACCTGCGCAGGCGCGGCTTCGCGCGCCAAAGTGAGCGTTGCATAACAGGTGCCGCGCGCCAGACTTTTCGAGAGACGCGTGCGGGCTTCTGTTTCCACCTGATCAAAACCGGGTGGCACGCGCAGACGCAGATCAAGCCCTTTGGCATTGACCGCTTTGACTTCCCAAGACCAGCGAAAGCGGTCTTGATGACCAGCCGTGCGGGCAAAGCCTGTCATGCTTTTAAGCGACATAGATTCGGGCCCCTTCTCTGGCGCGCACCATAGAGTGCGGGAGAGGCCGCCTCAAGCTCAGGGCGTGGCCGCCCGCGTTGAACCATCAGGCACGCGCTTGGGCGAATTGAGATCCCAGCCCTTCTTGCGCAGGGGATCAAGTGCTGTGCCCTCGGAGGCATCAAAAATTTTGCGGGCCACGGGATTGGCCGCGGGCACGGGCTGAAGCGCAAGCACATCACGAGGCAATGCAGATGTGCCCACATCCAAATCAAGTCCGCCCGTGAGGCCTAAGCGCACCGCCCGCTCGCGCTGATCAGCCAGCGTGCGCGGATCGACCGGATAGGCAGCAATATCACCAAGTTCAGACAAATCTTCTTCGCCATCCAATTCAATCTTGGGTTTGCGTTCGGGCGTTTTGAACACGATCGTCTCGGACAGAGATTCAAATTTCGGATTGCGTGCCGCCAGACGCTTGGCCTCGGTGAGGCGAGCTGCCAAAACCTGCGCCGGGCCCGGCTCTTTGGAAACCGGACCCGAGACACCAAAGCGTGCCTTCTGTGTAAATTCTTCCATGCGCGGCAAAGCATCGACCAAGGCGTGGCCGGGGCCCGGCTCATCAAGTGCACCACGTTGGCCGCGCGGCGGGGCAACATTTTTCGGGCGCAGATCGGGCACACCCGGATCACCCGGATCACCCGGCACCACCGAGGGTGCGCGATCATTGCCACCGCCCGAACGTTCTTTTTCAATCTCGCGCCAGCGCGCGACATTGCGATTGTGGTCATCGAGCGTTTCAGCAAAGGCATGGCCGCCCGTTCCATCCGCCACGAAGAACAGATCGGCTGTCTTCATCGGATTGGCGACTGCCTCAAGAGCAGCACGCCCCGGATTGGCAATCGGACCCGGCGGCAGGCCTTCAATCACATAGGTGTTGTAGGGCGAGGGCGAGGAGATTTCCGCACGCGTAATGCCGCGCCCCAATGTGCCTTTGCCACCAACCAATCCATAAACAATGGTCGGATCGGATTGCAGCTTCATGCGCTTTTGCAAACGATTGATGAAGACACTCGCAACACGCGGGCGCTCATCGGCGCGCCCTGTTTCTTTCTCCACGATGGAGGCAAGCGTCACCAGTTCATGGGGCGTGCGCAACGGAATAGAGGGATCGCGCTTGGCCCAAATCTGGTCAACGAGTTTGCGCTGATCATCTTGCATTTTACGAATGAGATCGCTGCGCGACATGCCGCGCGGCACACGATAGGTCTCGGGCAGCAACAGCCCTTCTTTGGGTGCTTCGCGCAAATCACCAGCCAGCAGATCATTGTCGCGCAAGCGCTGCAAAATCTGTTCGCTTGTCAAACCTTCGGGAACAGTGATGGCATGAAGATAGACGCGGCCCGCAACCAGCATGTCCATGACATCGCGCAAACTCGCTTCTTTCTTGAAGAGATATTCGCCGGCTTTGACATTGCCACGATTGCCTTCCAGCCACAGCGCAATATTCATCAGAATGGGGGCATCAATCACGCCATCATTTTCAAGCTTGGCAAGAATGTCGGGCACATCCGTGCGCGCTGGAAAATAGAGCAGCTTGTCGGAGGCAAGCGGGCCGGCAGCACGCAACTTCTGATGCGCGAGAGAAAAGCCCACAACAGAGGCCAGAGCCGCAACGAGCAGCAAAGACAGAAATGCGCTGAACAGCGAGAGCAAACCTTCACGGCGTTTGCGCTTGGGTGGGGGCGGTGGCGGTGGAGGCGGCGCATCCGGCTGCAAGGCTTCGCCGGGCGTGCGCATTTCCTTACGCGAAAACAGACCGAAGTTTTTCGGCGCGGGCGTCTCCTGCGTCTTTGGTTCTTCCGTCATTGTTTCCATGCGGCTCGTCCCTAGGGTTTGGAGACTAACCTATTCCGTATCATGGCGAAACATGGGAATGGGCCGATCCACACCCGGCCCTTTCCTTTTTTCCTGTCAGACGCGGCGCAAAATCACCGAAGCATTGGTGCCACCAAAGCCAAAGCTGTTGGAAAGCACCGTGTCGATCTGCTTTTTCTTTGCAACCTTCGGCACGAGGTCGATTTGGGTCGTGACACTCGGATTGTCGAGATTGAGTGTTGGCGGTGCAATGCCATCACGCATAGCGAGCACAGAGAAGATGGCCTCGACCGAACCTGCCGCGCCAAGCAAATGGCCGATGGCCGATTTGGTAGAAGACATGGTGAGCTTTGACGCTGCGTCACCAACAAGACGCGTCACGGCACCAAGTTCAATCTCATCACCGAGCGGTGTCGATGTTCCGTGCGCATTGACGTAATCAAGATCATGGGCGGAAATGCCCGCACGTTTCAGCGCCATTTGCATGCATCGATACGCACCATCGCCATCTTCCGCAGGCGCGGTGATGTGATGGGCATCACCTGACAGGCCATAGCCAATCAGTTCAGCGTAAATCTTTGCGCCGCGCGCTTTGGCATGTTCATATTCTTCGAGAACGACGACGCCAGCACCTTCACCCATGACGAAACCATCGCGGTCTTTATCATAAGGGCGCGAGCCCGCTTTCGGATTGTCATTGAAGCTTGTCGACAAAGCACGGCATGCGGCAAAGCCTGCGAGGCCGATGCGATTGACCGCAGATTCTGCACCGCCCGCCACCATGACGTCTGCATCACCCAGCGCAATCAAACGACCTGCATCACCAACCGCATGCGCGCCTGTCGAGCAAGCGGTGACAACCGAATGGTTCGGGCCTTTCAGCCCGTGCATGATCGACACATAACCGGAAGCAAGATTGATGAGACGGCCGGGAATGAAGAAAGGCGAAATACGACGCGGCCCTTTTTCTTTCAAAAGGATCGACGTTTCATAAATGCCGCCGAGGCCACCAATGCCGGAGCCAATCAAGACGCCCGATGAAATCTGTTCTTCGTAGGTTTTGGGAGCCCAGCCGGAATCTTTGATCGCTTGGCCAGCTGCGGCAATTGCGTAGATGATGAAATCATCAACTTTGCGCTGCTCTTTGGGCTCCATCCATTCATCGGCATTGAACGTGCCGTTGGAACCATCGCCGCGCGGAACCTGACAGGCGATCTGACAAGGAAGATCGGCGACTTCGAAAGATTCAACGCGACCCGCGCCACTTTCGCCCGCAATCAGACGCGACCAAACATGTTCAACACCCGCGCCCAGCGGCGTGACGAGTCCAAGTCCGGTGACAACCACCCTTCTCATCATCATCGTTCCAAATACCTGCCAATGTCTGCAAGCTGGCGCCGGCTGGTGTGCCACGCCGAGAAATGGATAAGGGCCGGCATGGCCGACCCTCACACTTCAGCTCTGCCAAATATGACAGAGCATTGCGTCGATTAGGCCGAAGCCTTTTCGAGAAACTTCACCGCGTCGCCGACCGTGACAATTGTCTCAGCCGCGTCATCGGGAATTTCGACGCCGAATTCTTCTTCGAACGCCATCACCAGCTCGACCGTATCGAGCGAGTCAGCGCCCAGGTCGTCAATGAAATTGGCAGCATCGACAACCTTCTCGGCTTCCACGCCAAGATGCTCAATCACGATCTTCTTCACGCGCTCGGCGACATCGCTCATAGGTCAGTCCTCTTGATTTTAAAATTGCTGCCGGGGTTGGCCGCCCGACATGATCTCGCGGATCGCCCGCGTACGGGCACCGTCCGAGCGCTGAAGTAACATATCCGTTTCTGCTTGGCGAGACTTTCGGCCCTGCCCTTTGCGAAAGTTGGGATTTATCCGCAACCCTCTCAAATCATTGCCATTCCACCATTCACATGGAGGGTGACGCCGGTGACATAGGCGGCCTCGCGGCTAGCCAGATAGACGCAAGCTGACGCTATGTCGTTGCCAGCCCCCAGTCGACCCGCAGGAATAGTCGCCAAAATCGATTCTTTCTGCTTCTCGTTGAGGGCATCCGTCATCGGGCTCTCGATAAAGCCGGGCGCCACGCAATTGACCGTGATGCCGCGCGAGGCGACTTCTGCCGCAAGCGACTTTGACATGCCGATCATGCCAGCCTTGGAAGCCGCATAATTGCCCTGCCCAGGATTGCCGGTGACACCCACGACCGAGGTGATGGAAATGACGCGACCAAAACGGCGCTTCATCATGCCCCGCATACAGGCGCGCGACAGGCGGAAGGCCGAGGTCAGATTGACATTGAGGACCTGCTCCCAGTCTTCATCCTTCATGCGCATGAAGAGGCCGTCGCGGGTGATGCCGGCATTATTGACCAGAATATCGACCTGACCCATGGCCGCTTCCGCCGCCGGAACGAGGGCTTCCACCGCATCCTTATCACCCAGATTGCAGGGCAGGATGTGGACGCGCTCGCCCAATTCCTTGGCGAGTGCTTCAAGCGCTTCGGCACGCGTGCCGGAAATGCCGACGGTGGCACCCTGCGCATGAAGCGCGCGGGCAATCTGGCCGCCGAGGCCGCCAGTGGCGCCCGTCACAAGGGCATTGAGGCCGGAAAGCTCAAACATGGGGACGCTCCTTATTTCGGCAAAGCGGCAAAGGCTTCGATATCGGCAGGCGAATTGATGGCCGTGCCTGTGGCAGTATCAGCGATACGTTTCACAAGGCCTGACAGCACTTTGCCTGAGCCGAGTTCATAAAATGAATCAACACCTTCACGTGCCATATAAGCAATGCTCTCGGCCCAGCGCACCGTACCGGTGACCTGTTCAACGAGATGGCGGCGGATAGCTTCAGGATCGGAGACCGGGCTTGCCAAGACGTTCGCCACGAGCGGCACGCAGGGTGCTTTCATCGACACATTGGCAAGCGCCTCAGCCATAGCATCAGCCGCGGGCTGCATGAGCGCGCAATGGAAGGGGGCAGAGACCGGCAGAAGGATCGCGCGTTTAATGCCCTTGGCTTTGGCGATTTCCATGGCGCGTTCAACGGCCGCCTTGTGACCGGAAGCAACGACCTGCCCGCCACCATTATCATTGGCGATCTGGCAGACCTGACCTTGCGCGGCTTCTTCTGCAATAGCGACACCTGTCGCATAATCGGCGCCGAGCAAAGCGGCCATGGCGCCCTCGCCCACGGGCACGGCTTTCTGCATGGCGTCACCACGCAGGCGCAGGAGGCGAGCTGTATCGGCAATAGAGAAAGTGCCAGCAGCGGCCAGAGCCGAATATTCACCGAGCGAATGGCCGGCGATGAATTTGGCCTGTTGGGCAATATTGAGACCCGCATGGGCTTCCAGCACGCGGGTAACCGCGAGGCTGACCGCCATCAAGGCGGGCTGGGCATTGGCTGTGAGGGTGAGGTCGCCTTCCGGGCCTTCGAACATCAGGCTCGATAGCTTTTGGCCCAGAGCCTCATCGACTTCGGAGAAGACGGCGCGGGCTTCGGCAAATGTTTCGGCAAGGGCCTTGCCCATGCCAACTGCCTGAGAACCCTGACCGGGGAAAATAAAAGCACGTGCCATATGGGAAGCCTCGTTGTGCCCTGCTGCTTATGGCGCGCAGTGACATGTGCGCTCCCCTCAAGTCAAGGGGCGGGATCACGCATGCTTTTATGCCCAGAGCCTCTTGCAACTGCGAAGGAGCGCGAAGAGACTGCGGCTTCTCTCGAATCGTAGGCGCATCGAAGACATGGCGGCTCTAGGTAAATCATGCGGCGAATGCACAATGTGCTGCCAAGTGCTCACGATTGAGCATTTCAATAAGGATGCCGGTGTGCTGTGCCAGCATTGCGTGCTCGGCGGCGGCTGCAAGATCTACAAAAAGCGCCCCGACGTCTGCCAAGATTATGAGTGCGACTGGATGATGGAACGCTCCATCCCCTCGACGCTGCGCCCCGACAAGGTCGGCACGATTTTGATGGAAGATGCGGATTCGGACGAATATCAAGCCGTCTGCGATCCGAAAAAGCCCATGGCCTGGCGCCATCCTCTGGTCTTCAAATTCCTTCTCGCCAAAGCCAAAGAAGGCCGCACGGTCGTCGCCAAAGCGGGCGAGAAAGCCTGGCGCATTTACGACAATGGGCAGGTTGCGCCTTGGTCGTGAGATAAGCCACTTAGGCTTATTCCGCAGCATCCGGTAGTCGCGCATGTTCGCGCACGAGATCAGGATGCGTTGCGATCAGTCGCAAAAGAATTTCAGCAGACTTTTCGGGATGACGTTTTCCCTGTTCCCAATGACGAACAGCTGAAAGAGAAAAACCGAAATCTTGCGCAAAAGCCTGCTGTGTGAGGCCAAGATGCTGGCGCACAGCGCGCACATCAATCCGCTCTACTTTGACTTTGTAAACGCGAGCGCCTTGCAGCTCGCCTTTGGTGAAAGCGAGCACCTCTTTCAGACCGCGTAGAATTTTATCTTTGGTCATGATCTACGCTCCTTTTGCCTAGTGATTGCATCGACAATCGCAACCAATTCGCGCTTCTGTTCAGCCCCCAAGTCCACCTGTTCAGATTTGGCATAAGCGGCAAGCAGGAAAATCTCTTCATCTGGCGTCCAGTAGAAATAGATGATCCGCGCCCCGCCCCGCTTACCCTTACCCCCGGACTTCCACCTCATCTTTCGAAGCCCCTTGCCACCAGGAATAAGGTCGCCACACAGCGGTTGCTTGGCCAGATAGATGCCTAGAGCGTGACACTCCGCCTCGCTCAGGAGCCCGTCCACGTCCCGCAAAAAGCCAGGCAGCTCAATAACCGTCGGCCAGACGCTCCGAACGAAAGCCATGGGTGCATCTCAAATGAATTCGTAAAAGAATGGCCAAAAGGTACTCCAATGGAGTAGTTATGGCAAGCCCAGAAGGGTCTCTTCCCCCTTGCCACCCCCTCAAAAACCTCTATAAAGCGCGCTTCGCATGCTTCCGGCCGGGGGCTGAACGGAGGGTCGTCTTCTAGACGATAGGGCTCAAAACCCGTCTTCCCGTGTTCCCGCCTTCGAAATGTTTTCCGTCGGGCCTTTCTCCGGGCTCGAAGGGCTCCGCGCCAGCGGCATGACGAGAACAGAGAAAGGCAATCAAATGGCTCTCTATGAGCATATTTTCCTTGCCCGTCAGGATGTGACCGCCCAGCAGGTGGAAACAATGACGGAGCAATTCAAGGGCGTGATCGAAGCCAATGGCGGCAAGGTCGCCAAGATTGAATATTGGGGCGTGAAGTCCCTCGCCTACCGGATCAAGAAGAACCGCAAGGCGCATTTCTCATTGCTCAACATTGATGCGCCTTCAGCCGCTGTTGCTGAAATGGAACGTCTGCAGTCGATCAACGAAGACGTGCTGCGCGTCATGACGATCCGCGTTGAAGAACATGAAGAAGGCCCATCGGCCATGATGCGCAAGCGTGATGATGCCGATCGCGATGAACGCGGTGGTGATCGCGGCGAACGCCGTGGTGGTGGCCGTGGTGACTCAGGCCGTGCGCCCCGTCCGCGTCGTGACGACTTTTCCAACGAAGGAGGCTTCTAATGTCAGCACCTGCTCGTCGCCCCTTCTTCCGTCGTCGCAAGACCTGCCCTTTCACGGGCCCGAATGCGCCCAAGATCGACTTCAAGGACACGCGTCTGCTCTCGCGCTACATTTCCGAGCGCGGCAAGATCGTGCCCTCGCGCATCACGGCGGTTTCCGCCAAGAAGCAGCGTGAACTGGCTCAGGCCATCAAGCGCGCACGTTTCTTGGGGCTCTTGCCTTACGTGATCGCTTAACAAACGAAATCGCCTCTCCCTGCTTCAAAACAGGGAGAGGTTTCATCCAGAATGATCTGGATGAAAGGCTGGACGGACTTTTTCCGCCCTAACCGTGTCTACGGGACAGTCTGAAAAAACCATGTTGTTCAAAGCCGCCATAGCACTCGGCGCGGGTCTCGCGTCTGCCCTGCTCTTCTTCATTCCGGTGAAGGGGACAACGGTTGCCATGTTGCTGGCTTTTGTCGGGCCGCTGCCGATTATGATCGCAGGCCTTGGCTTTGGCACTATCACCTCAGTCGCAGCGACTTTGTCAGGTGCCGCCGCTCTTGCGGTTGCTCTCACGCCCGCTTTCGCGCTGTTCTTCATTTTGACGCTGGGCCTGCCCGCAGCTTTGCTGGCGCATTTGGCCGCTGCCCGCCGCAATGTGGCCGTAGGCGAGAGCGATGAAACCATCTCCATTCCTGCTTATTCCAAAGGGCAGATGCTGGCTTGGGTCGCCACTTTGTCGTCGCTGATCGCCCTTGTGCCGCTGAGCGTCATGGCCATGCGCGGCATGGATGTGGATGAGACGGCGCGCCAGCTTGCCCCCGCCATTCGCGCCTTCTTCCGGGGCGAAAGCAATATTCCCTATGCCATGTCGGCGCGCGAATTTGCCCGCATGGCCGTGCTCGCCTTTCCGGCCATGTTTGCTGCCTCGAGCACGTTGATGCTTGCCTTCAATCTTTGGGTTGCCGCCAAAGTCGCGCGCACGGCTGGCGTGATCGAGCGCGAAGAGAGCGATATTCCGTTTGAATTGCGCCTGCCGCGCGACAGTCTGTTTGTGCTGTTTGCCGCCATTGCGGCTTGCGCGCTCGGTGAAATGCCGCGCGCCATTGCCTCGACACTGGCAGCCGCCTTCCTCACCGCCTATGCGCTGCACGGTTTGGCCGTGGTGCATGGATTTTTGCGTGGCAATCCCGTTCGCGGGGCGCTGCTGTTTGGCCTGTATGCGCTCATCGCCCTGATGGCCTGGCCTCTGCTTCTCACGGCGGCTATCGGCATGTTCGACAGCCTCATCCCCCTCACCCGGCATCGGGCGCCCCCGCCTGCTGCCGCTTAATTTTGGTTCAAAGGAGTCACTCTCATGCATGTTATTCTTCTCGAACGTATCGCCAAGCTCGGCCAGATGGGCGATGTTGTGCGCGTCAAGGACGGTTTCGCCCGCAACTTCCTGCTGCCGCGCGGCAAGGCTTTGCGCGCCAATGAAGCCAATAAGAAGCATTTCGAAGGCCAGCGCGCCCAGCTCGAAGCCCGCAATCTGGAACTGAAGAAAGAAGCTCAGGCTGTGGCCGATAAGGTCGACGGCAAGACGTTCGTCATCATCCGCCAGGCGGGCGAAACCGGCCAGCTCTACGGCTCTGTCTCGACACGTGACATTGCCGAAGCCATTACTGCTGGCGGCGTTTCGGTGAACCGCAACCAGATCGTGCTGTCGGCCCCGATCAAAAACCTCGGCCTGCATAATCTGCCTGTGCAGCTGCATGCTGAAGTTGAAGCCAAGATCGTCGTCAACGTCGCCCGCTCGGCCGACGAAGCCGAACGTCAGGCCAAGGGCGAAGAGCTCAATACGATTGAAGAAACCTCGCTCGATGATCTGGGCCTTGAAGTCGGCGCGGCTCTGGCTGATGCAGGCGGCAGCCTCGGCGACCGCTAATCGCATTTCTTTTTTGCAATGCAAAGCTCGCGACGAAAGTCGCGGGCTTTTTTATTGCTTCGCGCAATGCACCAGCAAAGTTGGGACTAAAGAGAGTCAAGATCAACTTTTGTGCTTTGTGGGAGCCTGTGCGTAACGGGAATGACGCGCCCGTTGCGCGATTGTGTGACCGTTAAGCCCTCGCAGTTCCTAAAGAACAGTGCCATGACAAACGCCCAAGCGCGGGCGTAATATTCCGTTGCGGGACTCACACAAAACCGCCGATCCCAACTCTGGAATACTGAGACGTCATGTCCGCCGTTGAACAATATACCGGTCGCTTCAATCTCGTACCGGCGGATCCGTCAGCGCCCGCCTATCGGACGCCCCCGCATAATATCGAAGCAGAACAAGCTTTGCTTGGCGCGATCCTCGTCAACAATGACGCCTACGATCGCATCTCCGATTTTCTGGCGCCGGAACATTTTTCGGAAGAACTGCATCGGCGCGTTTTTGATGTGATGATGCAGCTGATCAAGGCGGGCAAAACAGCGACGCCCGTCACGCTTAAAACATTCTTGGGCGATCATGATCTGGGCGGCATTACTGTGCCCCAATATTTGGCGCGTCTGGCGGCCGAAGCCACCACGGTTATCAATGCGCAAGATTATGGCCGCACAATTTATGATTTGGCGGTGCGCCGCCATCTGATCAACATCGGCGAAGACATCGTCAACACGGCCTATGATGCGCCTGTCGATGCTGCGCCGCGCACACAAATCGAAGAAGCAGAACGCCGCCTCTATGAAATTGCCGAACAGGGCAAATATGACGGCGGCTTCCAGACCTTCCACTCGGCGTTGAAATCAGCCGTCGACATGGCGGCAAATGCCTATGAGCGCGATGGCAAGCTGGCGGGTATTTCGACAGGCCTGGCAGATCTCGACAAGAAGATGGGCGGTCTTCAGCGCTCCGACCTTGTCATTGTCGCGGGTCGCCCGGGCATGGGCAAGACGGCACTCGCCACCAATATCGCTTTTAACATTGCCAAGGCCTATGAAAGCCGCCTCAAGCCGGATGGCACGCATGAGACGGTGAATGGCGGCATTGTCGGTTTCTTCTCGCTCGAAATGGCGGCCGAACAATTGGCCACCCGTATTATCGCCGAGCAATCGGGTGTCGCGGGTTATAAAATCCGCCGTGGTGATCTGACCGAGCAGGAATTCCACCGCATTGTCGAAGCCTCGAAGCAGATGCAGCAGATCCCCTTCTACATCGATCAGACGGGCGGTATTTCGATTGCGCAGCTGGCAGCGCGTGCACGCCGTCTGAAGCGCCAGCGTGGCCTTGATATTCTGGTGGTTGACTATTTGCAGCTCCTTACCGGCTCCAAGAGCAAGGGTGACAACCGCGTTCAAGAATTGACCGAAATTACAACGGGACTGAAAGCTCTCGCCAAAGAATTGAATGTGCCGATCATGGCACTTTCACAATTATCGCGTCAGGTCGAAAACCGCGATGACAAGCGCCCGCAATTGTCGGACTTGCGTGAATCGGGTTCGATCGAACAGGACGCCGATGTGGTCTGCTTCGTCTATCGCGAAGAATATTACCTCAATGCCAAGCAGCCGACGCCGGGCACGCCCGAACATATGACCTGGATGGCCGATATGGACCGCGTGCATGGCCGCGCAGAAGTCATCATCGGCAAGCAACGTCACGGCCCCACGGGCATGGTGGAATTGTCGTTCGAGGCTGAAATGACGCGCTTCGGCAATCTCGCACAGGATGATCGTCTGCCGGAGCAGATGTGAGCAGCGTGACGTTTTCTTCCGGCCCCCAGCGCGAGGAGGCGCAAGCCATCCTCACCATTGATCTTGGCGCGCTCGCCGAGAATTGGCAGCTTTTGTCAGCGCGTGTGGCACCTGCCGAATGCGGCGCTGTGGTTAAAGCCGATGCCTATGGCACCGGCATTGAGGCCGCCGTCCCTGCTCTTGCCAAAGCCGGTTGCAAAACATTCTTCGTAGCCCATGCCAGCGAAGGCGTGCGCGTGCGCAAAGTGGCACCGCAGGCCACGATCTATGTGCTGAATGGTCTGCTTCCCGATTCCGTGGAAACGCTCATCGCGCATGATCTGCGCCCTGTTCTGGGGTCAATGGACAATGTCGTAATTTGGCAAAATGTGCCGGGCATGCGCGCTTGCGCTTTGCACGTCGATACGGGCATGAACCGCTTGGGCCTTGCACCGCATGATGTTGCTGGCGCGATGAGCAAAGACATTGCGGTCGATCTTTTGATGACGCATTTCGTCTCGTCGGAAGAGGCGAGCGATGCGACCAATGATATTCAAATCGCGCGCTTTGCTGCCATTCGCAACGCCGCACCGCATGCACGCACGTCGCTGGCCAATTCTTCCGGTCTGTTTCTGCCGCAAAAACCTTATGGCGATCTCGTGCGTCCCGGTTATGCGCTCTATGGCGGCAATCCGACGCCTGACCAGACAAACCCCATGCGCGCCGTTGTCAGCCTTGAAGCACCGATCCTGCAAATCCGCACGATCGAGGGCGGCGACAAAGTTGGCTACAACGCGCAATGGACTGCCAAGCGTCGCACCAAACTTGCGACCATCGGCATCGGCTATGCGGATGGTCTGCCGCGTGCGGCGATGGCAACCGACATTCGCCCCGGTGGTGAGGCGATGGTCGCAGGCGTGCGCTGTCCTTTCGCAGGACGCGTGTCGATGGATCTCACCGTGATTGATGTGACCGATGTTCCCGATGCCGAGCTGAAAGACGCGCGCGCGCAATTGCTGTGCGAGGAAATCACGGTCGATGATCTGGGCCTGCGTTCAGCCACCATCGGCTATGAAATTTTGACGCGTCTGGGCGCGCGCTACCACCGCCGCTATATTTGAGCCGTCGCCATTGCCAGTCCATTGCGCCGACCTGCGCAACGTGAGTGCTATGGATTGCCACGTCGGGCTTTGCCCTCCTCGCAATGACGGGGTTGGGGGTAGTGCAGATTTTCCTACAGCGTGTGCTCCAGCCAACACGCAAGCCACCTCACTGTCGTCTTTGCGAGGAGCGTAGCGACGCGGCAATCCATAGCGCTAACGCCAATAGGTTGGTGCACTGGATTGCCGCGTCGGCCTTCGGCCTCCTCGCAATGACGGGGCTGGGGTGACGGATTCTGTCACCCCGCTCTTTAGCGCCCCTAGCCAAGGCCCGTTTGTTCTGGTATTGTTCTCATCCTGAATCGACGAGAGGCAATTTCCATGGCTAAGGCGCGTTCCCAATTTGTTTGCCAGAGCTGCGGCGCTTTGAGCCAGAAATGGGCGGGGCGTTGCGAGGCCTGCGGCGAATGGAATTCCATTATCGAGGAGACAGGCAGCTCGGGCATCGGCGCCCAGCAGGCCATTGGCGCACGCAAGGGGCGAGTCTTCCCGCTGGAGGGGCTCGATGGCGAAAACCGCCCCGCCCCGCGCATTGTCACCGGCATTGGCGAACTCGACCGCGTCACGGGCGGCGGCTTTGTACCGGGCTCCGTTCTGTTGCTCGGAGGTGAACCCGGCATCGGCAAATCCACCCTTTTGATCCAGAGCTGCGCCACTCTCGCCAATAAGGGCCATCGCGTCGTCTATATATCGGGCGAAGAAGCTGTGGCGCAGGTGCGGTTGCGCGCCGAGCGACTGGGCCTTGCTAAATCGCCCGTGGAACTCGCCGCAGAAACCAGTGTCGAGGATATTGTCGCCACACTCTCGCAAGGCGAGCGCCCGGCGCTGGTCGTGATCGACTCCATCCAGACCATGTGGACTGACAAAGTGGAAGCCACGCCCGGCACGGTGACGCAGGTGCGCGGCGCCGCTCAAGCCCTCATCCGCTATGCCAAAACCTCAGGCGCCACTGTCATTCTCGTGGGCCATGTCACCAAAGACGGACAGATTGCCGGTCCGCGTGTGGTCGAACATATGGTCGATGCCGTCGTCTCGTTTGAAGGCGATGGCGGCCACCATTTCCGCATTTTGCGCGCAGTGAAAAACCGCTTCGGGCCGACGGATGAAATCGGCGTTTTCGAAATGACCGGTCTTGGCCTGTCGGAAGTCTCCAACCCTTCTGCCCTCTTCCTGGCGGGGCGTGACGCCTCCGCACCAGGCGCCGCCGTATTTGCCGGCATGGAAGGCACACGGCCCGTGCTCGTTGAAATACAGGCCTTGGTGGCCCCCTCTTCGCTCGGCACGCCGCGACGCGCCGTGGTGGGCTGGGAATCCTCCCGCCTGTCCATGGTCATAGCCGTGCTGGAAGCCCATGCGGGCGTCAGGCTCGGCCAGCATGACGTCTATCTGAATGTGGCTGGCGGCCTCAAAATCGGTGAGCCAGCGGCCGATCTGGCGGCAGCGGCCGCCCTCGTCTCCTCACTGACGGGCGCCCGCCTGCCGCCAGATACGGTATTTTTCGGGGAAATCGGCCTGTCGGGTGCCATTCGACCTGTGGTCCACACGGGATTACGCCTCAAAGAGGCGGCCAAACTCGGTTTTGCCAGCGCAGTTGCGCCAGCCTCGGTGCGGGACGGTGACACGCCTGCCATTCCCACCCGCGCCTGCGGCCATATTTCAGCACTGGTGGCAGATATTGCAGCCGGCAGCACGCAAGAACGCGAGCGGACGCGACCTCAAGCTGTGCGCGCGTGAGTTGTGTGCAGAAGCGCCAACAGGGGTGACGGGACTGAAGTCATTGGGCTATAGAGGTCGCGCGCGAGCGAACCTCGCGTTTCCTTGAGTCGTGCCAGCCGTCTAAGGCTTTTGAAATCATGCCCTCATATCTCGATCTTGGATTGATCATTATCGTCCTGATCTCGGCCTTGCTTTCGATGTTGCGCGGCTTCACGCGCGAAGTTCTTGCCATTGCTTCTTGGGCTGTGGCGGCTTTTGCTGCTTACCAATTCCATCCGCTGCTATTGCCGACGATGAAAAATTACATCGGCAAAGAACAGCTGGCACTCGCCGCTGCCGTTGCGGCGATTTTCTTTGGCACGCTGATCCTCGTGTCGATCATCACAGTGAAATTGTCGGACGTGATTTTGGACTCGCGCATTGGCGCGCTGGACCGTTCGCTGGGTTTCGTCTTTGGCGCCGTGCGCGGGCTGCTGCTCTGCGTCGTCGCCTTCTATTTCTATTCATGGCTTGTGCCGCCGAAGAACCATCCTGAATGGATCAAGACCTCGCGCACAGCCCCCATCTTGACCGTCACTGGCGAAGCCCTTTTGGCCATGCTGCCGGATGATCCGGAAGGGATGATGAAATCGTTGCGTCGCCTGAAAGGTGACGAGCCGACGCCAGAAGAAAATGTTCCGCCTGCTACGTCCCAATCGGGACCTCGCACGTAACTGTTCTGAGGGCGTGAAAGCTCCATCCGCGCGGATTCGCGCATGTGACAGGGGCTTCGGCAAGACTTATGTATGGGCGTGTCATCTTTCGGCACGCCGCAAGGCCCGTTGGTCCGATGGAGACAGCCATGGTGAGCGCACCCTCTTCGCAGGACGATTTCGATCTCGACGGCGACCGCCTGCGTGAAGAATGCGGCGTCTTCGGTGTGTTCGGCCATCCGGATGCCGCGGCGATTACAGCACTCGGCCTGCACGCGCTTCAGCATCGCGGACAAGAAGCCGCTGGAATTGTGGCTTTCGATGGAAAACGCTTTTCGTCCGAGCGCCGCCTTGGGCTTGTCGGTGACCATTTCTCGAACCGCAATCTGATTGAACGCCTGCCCGGCACTGCTGCTATCGGCCATGTGCGCTATTCGACGACGGGTGAAACCATTTTGCGCAATGTGCAGCCGCTGTTTGCCGAGCTGGATACCGGTGGCTTCGCGGTGGCGCATAACGGCAATCTGACGAATGGCCTGACGCTGCGCCGCGATCTCATCAAGGAAGGCGCGATTTATCAGTCGACGTCTGACACGGAAGTCGTGCTGCATCTGGTGGCGCGTTCGCGCAAATCCAAAATTCTCGATCGCTTCATTGAAGCACTTCGCCAGATCGAAGGCGCTTATTCGCTGGTAGGCTTGTCAAACAAGAAACTGATCGGCGCGCGTGATCCGCTGGGCATTCGCCCGCTGGTGCTGGGCGAACTCGATGGTTGCTATATTCTCGCATCCGAAACCTGCGCGTTGGATATTATCGGTGCGCGTTTCGTGCGTGACATTGAAAATGGCGAAGTCGTCGTGATTTCGGAAAGCGGTGTCGAGAGCCACAAGCCCTTCCCGCCCGTGCCGATGCGTCCCTGCATTTTCGAATACATCTATTTTGCGCGTCCCGATTCCTACGTGCACGGCCGCCATGTCTATGATGTGCGCAAGCGCATGGGTGCGGAACTCGCGCGTGAATCGCATGTCGATGCCGATGTCATCGTGCCGGTGCCCGACTCCGGCGTGCCAGCGGCCATTGGCTATGCGCAGACATCGGGCATTCCATTTGAACTAGGCATCATCCGCAACCATTATGTCGGCCGCACTTTCATTCAGCCGACGCAAAGCGTGCGCGAGCTTGGCGTGCGGATGAAACATTCGGCCAATCGCTCGGTGATCGAAGGCAAGCGCATTGTGCTCATCGATGACTCGGTGGTGCGTGGCACGACTTCTGTGAAGATTGTGCGCATGATGCGCGAAGCAGGCGCAAAGGAAGTGCATTTCCGCATTTCTTCGCCGCCCATCACGCATCCCGATTATTACGGCATTGATACGCCAGAGCGCGACAAGCTATTGGCCGCGACCCATTCGCTCGAAGAGATGCGCGAATATATGGGCTGTGACTCGCTCGCTTTCATTTCGGTCGACGGCATTTACCGCGCCATGGGTTATGAGAAGCGCGATCCTGTGCGCCCGCAATTCACCGATCATTGCTTTACCGGCGATTATCCGACGAACCTCACCGACGTGCGTGGCGAGACGCCGCGCCAGCAGCTTTCGCTGCTCGCCGAAACAGGCTGATCCATGTCAGGCATTTTGAAAGATCGTATCGCGCTGGTGACGGGCGCCTCGCGCGGCATTGGCCGCGCGGTTGCGCTGGAACTCGCACGCCAAGGCGCGCATGTGATTGCGCTCGCGCGCACGCAAGGCGCGCTCGAAGAGCTGGATGACGACATCCGCAAGCTTGGCGGCGAAGCGACCCTTGTGCCTTGCGATCTGAAAGATTTCGATGCGCTCGACCGTCTTGGTGCAGCGGTTTATGAGCGCTGGAAAAAGCTCGACATTCTCGTCGCCAATGCGGGCATTCTTGGGCCCATCACGCCGATCTCGCATATTGATCCGCCCAAATGGGATGAAGCGGTTCAGGTCAATGTGACGGCCAATTATCGCCTCATCCGCTCGCTTGATATTTTGCTGCGTGCGTCAGATGCGGGACGTGCTGTCTTTGTGTCGTCGGGCGCCGGACATAAAACCAATTTCAGTCCATACCGTGCAGCTTATTCTGTAACGAAGGCAGCACTCGAAGGTCTGGCGCGCACTTATGCGGCAGAGACGGAAACAACATCGCCCGTGAAGGTGATGGTTGCTAATCCCGGCCCCTTACGCACGAAAATGCGCGCGGCTGTGGCGCCCGGTGAAGATCCGATGAGCCTGCGCACGCCGGAAGAATTCGCGCCCAAACTGGCAGCGCTCTGCGCACCGAGCTGGACGCAGACCGGAAAGCTCTATGACTTTGCGAGTGACAGTGTGAAGAGTTTTAAAGCGCCGGAATAATTACCGACGCTTGCGCCCCTCATAGGGGTTCTTGGGCATGCGCTTCGTGATGCGGATCGGCACGCCTTTGAGATCGAATGTCTCGCGCATGCCGTTGATCAAAAACCGCTCATAGCTCGTCGGCAATTCATCAAGCTGATTGCCGAAGATCACGAAATGCGGCGGGCGCGCTTTGGCCTGCGTCATATAGCGGATTTTGATGCGCCAACCCGAAACTGCGGGCGGTGGCGTCTTTTCAATCACAGCCCCGAGCCAGCGATTGAGTTTGCCCGTCGAAATGCGGCGGTTCCAGGTTTCATGCACGCGGATGATCGCGGCCTGAAACTTATGCAAGCCCTGCCCCGTGAGGCCAGACACTGGCACAACCGGCATGCCTTTGACCTGCGGGAGAAGGCGATCAGCCTCTTCGCGCAATTCCTGCAATTTCACCTGGTCGTTGACGAGGTCCCATTTATTGAGACCGATCACCAGCGCACGACCTTCGCGCGCGACAAGATCAACGATGGTGAGATCCTGCTTTTCGAAAGGAATGGTCGCATCCAGAAGCACGACCACAACTTCAGCAAAGCGCACGGCGCGCAGCGCATCAGCTGCGGCAAGCTTTTCGAGTTTGTCGACAACATTGCCGCGTTTGCGCAGGCCTGCCGTATCGAACAATTTCACTTTGCGATGCATGCCGTCGCCAAGCGTCCATTCCGTTTCAATGGAAATGGAATCGCGCGTAATGCCCGCTTCCGGCCCCGTCAGCAGACGCTCTTCGCCCAGAATGCGATTGAGCAAAGTGGATTTGCCCGCATTGGGACGGCCCACCACGGCAATGCGCAAAGGCTTGGTGACATCGAGTTCGGTACCGTCTTCTTCATCGTCGAAGATTTTCTCTTCGTCGATTTCGATTTCATCATCTTCACGCAAATGCTCTTCCGGCATAGCCGCGCGGATGGAATCATAGAGCTCGCCCAAGCCTTCGCCATGTTCGGCTGAAACGGGGAGCGGATCACCAAAGCCCAGCGTAAAGGCTTCGTAATAGCCCGTATCGCCCTGCTTGCCTTCGGCCTTGTTGGCGAGCAGCAGAATGGGCTTGCTGGCGCGGCGCACGAGCTGCGCAAAATGGCGGTCGGACGGCGTCACGCCCACGCGCGCATCAATGACGAAGAAAATCATATCGGCTTGTTCGATCGCGGCTTCGGTCTGCATGCGCATGCGCTCAGACAAAACGCCTTCGTCATTTTGCTCAAGACCCGCCGTGTCGATGATCGTAAAGCGCAGATCAGCCAGCTTGCCTTCGCCCTCGCGACGATCGCGCGTTACACCCGGCCGGTCATCGACCAGCGCGAGTTTTTTGCCGACGAGCCGGTTGAACAGCGTCGACTTGCCGACATTCGGTCGGCCGATAATGGCGATTGTAAACGACATGAAACCTTACTTCTTGCCACCTGCGACAAGACCGAGGAGTGCTTCGGCACGCTGACGGATTTCACCGGGCGCATTCGCATCCGTGACAATCATATCAAGCCATTTGGCCGCGGCATCCAGATCATTGCGCTTGAGCGCAGCCACGGCGAGCATTTCGCGCGCGGAATTTCGATAAGTCTGGCCAGCTTGAGCCAGTGGCTCGAGACGGCGCTGCAATTCACCAGCATCGGCTTGATCCAGACGCAGTATCGCCGCGCGCATTTTGGCGAGATCGCGAAATGCTGCGTCAATGGAAGCATCGGCTGCGATGGCGTCAAAAATCTTTACCGCGCCATCACTATCATCTGCCGACATGTCGCCAGCCGCGCGGAATTTCGCAAGCAGGCTATAGCCGGGCGGGCCGGACTTTGCGATCTCGCCGAAAGCGGCTTCCGCTTCCTTCGACTTGCCTTCCCGCGAGAGCTGGAGCGCCGCCTGAAAGCGCGCGCCGGCTTCTTCGGCCGCCTTGATGCGATAGTGATCATAAGTGCGCCAAGCGCCGGCCGCGATGACGATGAGAATGGCAAGAATGATGACGGGTGTCTGAAAACGCTTCCAGAGCCGCTCGGCGCGGTCGCGCGCAAGGTCTTCGTCAATTTCGCGGAAAATATCAGCCATGGCTTCGACTTCGCCCCCGACGGGGTCCTAGATTTCTATAAGATCCGTGCGGTTAGCACGATGCGGGGGCAAAGGCGAGACAAACTACCCCGAAGGGGGCTCAAAAGGCCAAACTGGCCCGCCCTGCCCCATCAAATCCGGCCGTGGGCCACCAAAAAGGCCCGACCGGCGCCTGTCACATGGACCATGGTGGCTGGCAGGCTCACGCCCTCGCGCTGGACGAAACCGCGCTCAACCGCGTCTTCCCAGACGGTCAGACGTGGACAGGATGTGCGCCAAGCATCGATCAATTCCAGATAGGGGCGCGGCTCCCGCGCAACCCATTCGACCAGGTCAAGGATCAGCGGATCCAGAGATTGCGCATCAGCCATTCTCACCTCCTCAATCGAAGAGCGGGCCTGCAAACAGCCAGACCCCGTAACAAGTGTAATAAGCCGAGACACTCACCACAATGCGGTTGGCCCAAAGACGATAGGTCTTGTCCGACAGCATTTCGACCACGGGCTTGGCTGCCGCTGTCCCGATGGCCGCCATCAAAATAGCCAGACCAGCGGTGAGATAATCGACCGTGCCGGGATCAACCACAATGCCGGCAAAATAAATGAGCTTCACTGTATGGCCCAAGACCTGACAGACGCTCTTGGTCGCCATGATCTGACGGCGCTCGAGTTTGCCGCCAAGAAAAAACGTATCGAGCATGGGGCCCGCCACACCGGTGAGCAGAATGAGGCCTGTGCAGCCGATGCCGTAACCAATTGCTTGCGGCTTGCTCTCCGCATCGGGCCGCATATCCTTCGGCATGACCATGGTGAGAAACGGCGTCACGCCGAGCATCAAAAACGCGACCGCTTTGTCGGGCACATAGCGGGTGATCGACCAGAGCGCCAAAGCGATCAGCGAGCCGATGGAATAAACCAGCGCAATATCCCAGCGGATATAAGCGCGCCACACAACAACGCGCCAGATGTTGGAAGCGAGCTGCGTAATGCCATGCAACACCATGGCCTGCTGCACGGGCAAAAGCACCAGCAACAGACCAATCAGGATCACCCCGCCTGCCATGCCGAAAAGGCCGGACAGGAAATTCGTCACCAGCATCGTGGCGCAAATAGCTATGAGGGTGAGTGTGGACATGGTTCTATATCTGGGCGTGACTTACGCCATGCAGAAACCGCCGATCTTGTTGCCATCGAGATCGCGGAAATAGGCGGCATAGAAACCGCCACCGCGCGGGCCCGGTGCGCCTTCATCCTTGCCGCCGAGCGCGAGTGCCTTGGCGTGCAAAGCCTGCACCTGTTCAGGATTGGCGCAGGCCAGCGAAATCATCGAGCCATTGCCAACAGTGGCTGGCTCTTTGTTGAACGGCTTCAGCACGGCGAACATCGGTTTATCGGGAGACACGCTCCAGCCTGTGCCACCTTCGCCTTCAAAGAAAACCTTCGCGCCGAAAATGCCTTCAAGCAAGTTTTTGTAGAAAGCGATTGCCTTGGGCAGGTCGTTGGTGCCGACAGTGGTGTAGGCGATCATGATTCATCTCCGAAAAATTCAAAATCTCAATTAGCAAGATTACCCGAGGTCTCTCCAAAGCAACAGGGGCTTTGCCTTCGCTTTGCGTGCCTTTCAACTGGTCAAGCCCGCGTGAACGTCTTTTTCTGCCCTTGGAATGCCATGATTGCCCTCCCAAGTTGAACCTGCGGGTCCGGGCCCCTCTGGCGGAAATTCTTCCGCGATGTCGGACCGCATCGCATCTGAAAGGGACTGCATCACATGCAGACACAGAGGCGATCCATTCTGAATGGAGAGAGGCATATGACACCCCATGTTGAAATGTTGAAGCGTACGCATCGTCAGCTCGATGAGGAAATCCGTGTCGAGCAGAAAGGGGCGGCACCCGACAGGGTGCGCGTTGACAGGCTCAAAAAGCGCAAGCTTGCGGTAAAAGACCGCTTGCACCGCTTGGTTGATCTTTATGAGCAGGGGAAGATCTGATCATGCGAAGCGCAGACGCAGTGGCCGCCATGGCCTGCCCTATTTGCAAAAGCGGGCTTCAACTCTCGGTGCGTGCCGATATTGAAATCGACTATTGCCCGACCTGTCGTGGTGTCTGGCTCGACAGAGGCGAGCTCGACAAAATTCTCGAGCGAAGTCAACCGGCAGCAGCGCCCGCCCCCGTCTATGCCAGTGCGCCCGCGCGCCCTGATATGGCACGGGCGGCCTATCGTCATGATGACGATGATTACAAGAGGCACAAACCTAAAAAATCATTCCTGTCGGAATTGTTCGACTGATGAATCGCCGCTAGTCTCAACACTAGCGGCGATTTTTCAAAATGATTTGTTCCTTGCCCATTGCTCGTGAAATCGGATATTCGATGACCTTCCTTGATATGATCTGGCTTGGCCAACCACTTTGGATGTGGCTGGCCTTCGTTGCCATTGTCGCTACGCTTCTCGCACTTGATCTGGGCGTGCTGCATAAAAAGCAGCGCGAGATTGGCGTGAGCGAGAGCCTTGTTCTGTCGGCAGTCTATATCGGCCTCGGGCTCGCCTTCGGTGGCTGGGTCTGGTGGTATCTGGGCGAGACGGCGGGACTGCAATATGTCACCGGATTCGTCATCGAAAAAAGTCTGGCGATGGACAATGTCTTTGTCATCGCCATGATCTTTACCTATTTCGCCGTGCCCCGCCAATATCAGCACCGTGTTTTGTTCTGGGGCATTTTGGGCGTGATCGTGCTGCGCGCGATTATGATTGGGCTTGGCACAACCTTGGTCGAGAAATTCGGCTGGGCACTTTATGTCTTCGCCGCCTTCTTGATCCTCACCGGCATCAAAATGTGGAAGACGGCCGATAAGGATTATGATGTCGGCTCCAGTGGCGCACTGCGTTTCATCAAGAAATATCTGCCCGTCACCGACCAGCTGCATGGCGAAAAGTTTTTCGTGCGCCAGACAGATGCGGCGACCGGAAAATCTGCGACCTATGTGACACCGCTGTTTCTGGCGCTGGCCATGGTCGAGATTGTCGATGTGGTCTTTGCCGTGGATAGTGTGCCTGCGATTTTCGCGATCACGACTGATCCCTTCATTGTCTACACATCAAACATCTTTGCCATACTCGGACTGCGCGCGCTTTACTTTGCACTCGCTGCCATGGTGCATCGCTTCCACTATTTGAAATATGCTTTGGCGTTGCTGCTGATCTTCATCGGCTCGAAAATTTTCGTGGCTGACCTGTTTGGTCTGGCGAAATTCCCGCCGCTTGTGTCGCTGTCCATCACCTTTGCCATTTTGGCGGCGGGTGTCGGCTGGTCTCTATGGAAGACGCGTGAGGTGAAGGCGTAAAGCCTTCACCGACCTTGCGGGCGAAGCAATCCAGAGCCTCATGTGTGGCTCCTGGCTTGCCGCGTCGCCTTCGGCTCCTCGCGATGACTGATGGGGCAGACGGTTGATGGATATGGACCGTTTCCCTATAAAGGCTGGATGACTTTCGACCTCAAATCCCCCTCCAATCGCTCTATCGTCAATATTGCGGCCTATCGCTTTGCGCCCTTGCAAGAGCTGCAGGCGTTGCGCACAGAGCTGCTCGCATTTTGTGGCGCGAAAAATTTGCGCGGTACGATTTTGCTGAGCACTGAGGGCATCAATCTTTTTGTTGCTGGCGAGGCGGATTCAATCGAGCTTATCTTAGGCCGCTTGCGCGCGATCCCCGGCCTTGAACCACTGGCCGCCAAATATAGCTACACGGCCGATCAACCCTTTCGGCGCATGCTGGTGCGCATCAAGCGCGAGATTATCGCCTTTGGCGTGCCAGGCATTGATCCGGCCAAGCGTACATCGCCCAAACTCGCCCCCGCTCAATTAAAAGCTTGGCTCGATGAGGGGCGCAAAATCACGCTGCTCGATACGCGCAATGATTACGAGGTAAAACTCGGCACGTTTGAAAATGCGCTGCCCGCTGGCGTCGATCATTTCCGCGACTTCCCTGCAGCCGTTGCCAAACTACCTGAGGAACTGAAAGACGAGACCATCGTCATGTTCTGCACGGGCGGCATCCGCTGCGAGAAGGCTGGCCCCTATATGGAGTCCCAAGGCTTTCGCAATGTGCTGCAACTCGACGGCGGTATCTTGAAATATTTCGAGGAATGCGGCGGCGCGCATTACAAGGGCGATTGCTTCGTCTTCGACCAGCGCGTGGGTGTCGACCCGTCGCTGAAGGCATCCGATGCCGCGCAATGTTTTGCATGCCTCTCTCCGCTCACCGCAGAAGAGCAAAGCGATGCGCGCTATGTGCCGGGCCAATCCTGCCCGTGGTGTTACCGCACCGACAGCGAGAAAACTGCCGAGCTGGTTGAAGCCCGCAATCTGGCCCTGCGCGCGGCGATGAACCCGCTGCCCGGCTCTGTGCCGAGCGATGTGTTCCGCCCCTTGCGTGTGCCGCAGGAATGCGAAGGCCTCACCGTGCTGGAGACCTTCAGCCGTTTGCTGGGGCATATGCCTCCCGAACATTGGGAAGAGCAATGTCGCGCGGGGAACCTTCTTGATTCACATCATCAGGTGCTTGGCGCATCCGATATTGTGCATGCGGGTGATCGTTTGCTGCATCGCCATCCGCAAACAATCGAGCCTGATGTATCGGGCGATATCACTCTGCTCTACGAAGACGAGGCACTGCTGGTGCTGAACAAGCCCGCCCCCTTGCCCATGCATGCGGGCGGACGCTACACGCGCAACACATTGCAGCACGCGCTTGAGATTGTTTACCGGCCTCAAAAAATCAGGCCTGCCCATCGGCTCGACGCTAACACCACCGGCCTTGTGATTGCGGCACGCAGCCATCACTTTGCCGGACGCTTGCAGAAAGAATTTGCCGAGGGGCGCGTCAGCAAGACCTATCTGGTGCGCGTGCAGGGCCATCCCGCTCAGGATGAGTTTCGCTGCGATGCGCCGATTGGCAAAGAGCCCAGCGTGTCAGGAATACGCGAAGTCGATGTGCAGAATGGCGATGCGGCGACCACGTTGTTTAAAGTGCTTGAGCGCGCGGGCGACGGCACGAGCTTACTGGAAGCGCAGCCTTTGACAGGGCGCACGAACCAGATCCGCATCCATTGCGCGCATCAGGGTTTTGCTGTGGTGGGTGATGAGGCTTATCGCGCAGAAGGACTGGGGTGTTCCCCAGTCCGTCTTAATGAAAGCGATGCAGCGCCGCGTCTTACAAAAGAGGTCAGCGAGCCGCCACTCTGCCTACATGCGTGGAAGATCAGTTTTTCGCATCCGGCAAGCGGTGAGACTGCGGCCTTTACAGCGCCGCCGCCGGATTGGGCGCAATACTAATCGCCTCGTCATTGCGAGCGGAGCGAAGCAACCCAGAGGCCTTACGCGCGGCTCTGGATTGCCGCGTCGCCTTCGGCTCCTCGCAAAGACGGCGCTAAGGCGTCGTCATTCCCACTCAATCGTGCCGGGTGGCTTGCTCGTCACGTCATAGACCACGCGATTGATGCCGCGCACTTCATTGATGATGCGCGTCGCCGTGCGGCCCAGAAAATTCATGTCATAGGGGAAGAAATCGGCGGTCATGCCGTCGACCGATGTCACCGCGCGCAGAGCGCAGACGTGATCATAGGTGCGGCCATCGCCCATCACCCCGACTGTGCGCACGGGCAGAAGGACGGCAAAAGCCTGCCAGATGACATCGTAAAGGCCCGCCTTGCGGATCTCGTCGAGATAGATCGCATCGGCTTGGCGCAGAATGTCGAGTTTTTCTGGTGTGATCGCGCCCGGAATACGAATGGCGAGACCCGGTCCCGGGAAGGGATGACGGCCCACGAAAGCGTCGGGCAAACCGAGTTCGCGACCCAAGGCGCGCACTTCGTCTTTGAAAAGTTCACGCAAAGGCTCGACCAGTTTCATCTTCATGCGCGCGGGCAGACCACCAACATTGTGATGCGACTTAATGGTGACTGACGGGCCGCCTGTGAAAGACACGCTTTCAATTACGTCGGGATAGAGGGTGCCTTGGGCCAGAAAATCGGGTGCGCCTTTACCATCGCTTGCAATCTTTTTCGCTTCCGCATCGAAGACATCGATGAAGAGTTTACCAATCGTCTTGCGCTTCTGCTCGGGGTCGGAGACGCCATCGAGCTCTTTCAGGAAAATGCCCGACGCATCCACATGCACAAGCGGAATGTTGTAGGTGTCGCGGAAGAGACGCACGACTTCTTCCGCCTCGCCCATGCGCAGCAGGCCGTGATCGACGAAGACGCAAGTGAGGTTTGCGCCAATGGCTTCGTGAATGAGAACAGCAGCGACAGCCGAGTCGACGCCGCCAGAGAGGCCACACAACACGCGTGATGAACCGACCTGATCGCGGATCGCCTTGATCGCTTCCTGACGGAAAGCGGCCATGGTCCAATCGCTCTTGAGGCCTGCGACCTTGTGCACGAAATTGGAAATGAGTTTTGCGCCATCGGGCGTGTGCACGACTTCAGGATGGAATTGCATCGCATAATAGCGGCGAACTTCATCGGCGATGGCGGCGAGCGGTGCGTTTTCCGACACGGCAATGCGCTTAAAACCTTTTGGCAATTCCGTCACGCGGTCGCCATGGCTCATCCAGACGGTGTATTTCTTGCCGACTTCCCAAACGCCTTCAAACAGCGGGCAGTTTTCGGTGATCTCCAATTCGGCGCGGCCGAATTCGCGGTGATGTCCTGCTTCCACCTTGCCGCCGAGCTGCACGGCCATGGTCTGTTCGCCATAGCAAATGCCCAGCACCGGAATGCCTGCCTCGAACACGGATTGCGGTGCGCGGGGGCTGTCTGTGTCAGTCACCGAGCACGGGCCACCTGAGAGGATCACGGCCTTGGGCTTGAGATCGGCAAAGGCTTTTTCGGCGGACTGGAAGGGCGCGATTTCGCAATAGACCCCCGCCTCGCGGACACGTCGTGCAATCAGCTGGGTGACCTGCGAGCCAAAGTCGACGATCAGCACCTTGTCGTGGTGGCTGATCAGATCCTTATGGGTGTCGGTGGCTGTGGCGGTCATCGCAAGATCCCTGAGCGTCCAAAGGCTCGGATTAGGCCATGGACGGAGGGGGCGCAACCCAGCGGGAGGCTGCGGGCTTGGTCATCCACCATAGAGCTTGCAACCGGGCGGTTAGTGGCGCAATGTTGGCACTAGTGCCAACATAAGCTATGCGACAGATTGCATGGGTCAAAGCGGCACGAAAAGAATTCGAGGCCTTTCCGGCGGAGGCGCAGGACAGGTTTCAGAACGCTCTTTCCATGGCGGCCGCTGGATCCTTTCCTGACAATGCCAAACCCTTGCGTGGTTTTGATGCGGCCGTCTTCGA
>Ga0209400_1000175_pt1 | contig 56412 bp, 62 predicted proteins | sample M_130807_EF_Meta_FD_187313 | JGI IMG/M metagenome (GOLD analysis project Ga0209400, IMG submission 187313) | Freshwater microbial communities from Lake Montjoie, Canada to study carbon cycling - M_130807_EF_MetaG (SPAdes) (version 2) | ecosystem: Environmental > Aquatic > Freshwater > Lake... | reverse complement strand
TTTATAGTCTGTAGGAAGAATGAAAGTGTGTTGAGGTTGTTCAACCTTAACCTCAGTATGTTCAACAAGCAAGAACTTGTTTCGTGGGGATAAATAATACATCATGCACCTAATAATTTTTTATGAGTTTGATATTCATCTTGTGAAAGAAAATTAGTGACTCTTCTTTCACAATATTTACAAACAAAGGCTACTTCAATAAGACCATTAAATTTTGCTTCTAAATGACCAGTAAAGATAAAAAAATGTGTTTTACTGTTTTTATCTTGTGGATCACATTTTCTATCCATATCGTGTCTTGCGACTAAATGATTCAACTTAATAGACATAAAAAACCTCCTAATCAATTATTAATAAAATAATCAATTAGGAGGTTTATGTCAAGTTATTTTATTAACCACACTTGCTATTTCCACAGTCTGAACAAGTAACACATCCGTCTTGGTAGATTAAGTTATTTGAACTACATTCTGGACAAGTCTTTTGACCTGTGGCTTTTGTGCCGTCTGGGACATATTGCTTTAGTACTCTTGAGATAGAACGGGCAAACGAGAATATATCTGAATCTTGTTCTTTCTGCATTTGTTCTACAACATAGTTGATTGGAGCACCGTGACGTAGAGATAGCGAAAGAAGTCTTGTAAATGTAGAGTAGTTTGGATTATCAAACACTTTAGATACATCTTTGACAGTTAAGTCATCAACAATCAAATCGTATCGAGCTTGGTTCTTGCCAGTTGATACTTTTACAAGTTGTCCTTTCTTTGCATTTTTTGGAAGATCAACAATTTTGTTTGCTCCACCAAGAACTTCATAAGGTTTACCATCCATTACACCAACAAGAATAGTCCATTTTTCTCCCTTAATTGTAAGGTTGTGAATGTCAGTTTCAAGAGTTGTTGGGCGTTTTGGAGCATTATGTTGTGGAAAAGTTTCCTTCTTGGTTTCTGTAATAAGAACACCATCGCGGGAACCATCAACATAAACAGTAATACCCTTAAGACCAAGTTTCCAGCCAAGACGGTAAAGCTCAGAAACTACTTCTGGTTCTGTACCTTTTGGAAGATTGATTGTAGAGGAAATTGAATGATCAATGTGTTTTTGAATTACACCTTGAATTTCAACACGACGTTTCCAATCAATTTTATCTGATTCTGTAAAGAAAGTAGGAACTTCTTCGGTTTCAAAACGCTTTAAGTATTCTTGAACATTTTGATGATAAACTTTGTATTCAGTCCATTTATCTCCCATAGCATCTACAAAAGCTGCCATTTGATCTTGCTCATTGTGAGAAAGTTTACGACGGCGAATATAGAAGTTGCGGAATACAGGCTCAAGACCAGAAGAAGTTTGAGACATAATTGAAACAGAACCAGTTGGAGCATTTGTTAAGATGCTAATGTTTCTGCGTCCAAATGACTTAATAGCATTTTGAAGTGAAGATGACAGTGATTTGATAAAGCCATTATCTTTTTCAAGTTCCCAATCAAATACTGGGAATGATCCACGCTCTCTTGCAAGCCAAACTGATTCTGTATAAGCACTTTCTTTAAGAGTATTATAAATTTTATCAATTGTAACAAGTGCATCTGCTGAATCGTATGGCATACCAAGACAAGCAAGCGCATCAGCAAGACCGTGAGTACCAAGACCTGTACGGCGACCATCAGCACAAGCTCTTAGAAGATTGGTCCAAAGTTCTTTCTCGTCTTCTCCATCACAAGCATCAATAATTTTTGTAAGCTTCTCAAATTCAAGTTCAACAAGGTCATCAGAAAGACGCATTGCACGTTTTACAACACTTTCAAATTTTTCAAAATGGAAGTATGAATTTGATTCAAATGGATTAACTACAAATGATTTGAGATTCACTGAGATCAAACGGCAAGAGTCATAGGCAGAAAGAGGAATTTCGCCGCAAGGATTAGTTGTAAGTGTTTTGAATCCTTTTTCTGCATAACTTTGTGCTGGTAGGTATTTCTCAATGTTTCCCCACATTAGGAGTCCTGGCTCTGCCGTTTTTGTCGCAGAATCAACGACACTTTTCCATAAATCTCTGGCTCTAACAGTTTTAGAGTAAGTAGGATTATTGGAATCAACAGGAAATTTAAGATTAAAATCTTGGTCTTGTTCCACAGCTTCCATAAAATCGTCTGAGATTCTGATTGAGACATTTGCACCTGTTACCTTTGTTAGATCGTGTTTCATTGTAACAAACTTTTCAACGTCTGGGTGTCTTACATCGATTGAAATCATAAGAGCACCACGACGACCGTTCTGACCAATCATACGACAGACATAAGAATAGAAGTCAGCAAACGACCAAGCACCTGTTGTAGTACCAGCGGAATTGTTTACTGTCATACCTTCTGGGCGAAGATTGGAAATGTCTACACCTACGCCACAACGACGTTTAAAAAGATTTGCAAGGTGCTTACCAGAATCAACAATTGATGAAACTGAATCTTCTGGGGAAGCAACAACTACACAGTTTGACAAAGATGCAACTGTTTCGTTATTACCGATTCCATACATAGGAGAACCTTGTGGTACTATGTATTTAAAATCTTTAATGTCATTATAAATTGTTTGAAAGTCTAGAGCACTTTCTCCTCCAAACTTAGATTCAATACGAGCAAATTCTTTTGCAATTCGCTTATGCATATCGTCTGGGGTTGTCTCTAGGTATTTGCCGCTTTTGCTTTTAAGAGCGTATTTTGTAGTAAATACGTTTGCAGCAAGCTCATCACCATTAAAGTATTCTAAACTTGATTTATTGACTTCTTCTCTGCTATACATCACTATCCTCCGTTTTCTTTTTTTTGTATTTTGAGTATTTCTTCTTTAGATTGTCTTCTTGCTCTTTAGAAGTTCTAACCATTATGTCCGATGGTGTCTCTCCTGTCGAGGGCAAAACTTTAATCTTAACATTACTTGTATCCATAAAAATTGGATAGACAAGACCGTCTGGTCCATTTCGATTTTTAGCTACAAAGATTCTACCAGAGTTTGACGCTTTATCTTCAACAGTTCGCGATACAGAAAAAATAAAATCAGCAACAAAGCACTTATTGAATGCCTCTGAAATTGATTCCATTGTAATTACTTCTGCATTTAGACCAGAGCGATTTGTTTGTGATGCCGTCCAAACAGGGCAAGTATACTCTTGTGCTAGTCCTCGCAACTCTTCATAAATAGTTTCAAGTTCCTGTCTCTTCTCTTTCTGATTAGAAATAGGTCGAAGAAGATCACCATAATCTACAATAATTACATCTGGCTTAATACCCTTAATCTTTAGTTTCTCAAGATGAAGTTTGATAGTATTAGTAGATGCAGACTTAGTTGGATACTCTTTTACAATAAGTTTACCAGCCAAATCTTGTACTGATTGAAAAATCTGTTCCTTGAAAGTAAACAAATCTTTCAACTCAATGCCAGTAAGACAACTATCATAACGCGAAGCAACAACAGAATCTGCAAGCTCAAGTGTATAATGAACTACAGTCTTTCCAGCCTTTAGTGCTTCAGTTCCAAGATGTACAAGTACCATTGATTTACCAGCGCCTGTAGGAGCAATAACTACTCCAAGTTCGCCAGTACCAAGACCACCCTTACAAATACTGTCAACCTCAGCCCATCCAACACTAACTGGATTACGAGATTTAATTTGAAAACGCTTCTCAAAATCTACAAGATAATCGTAACCAAAATCAGAAGTTGTACCAAGCTTTAGGGCTTCATTAATTGTCTTAGAAATTTCATCAAAAGAAGCAGACTGAAGAAGTTTAACAGACTTCAACATTGCTTCTTTTAGTTTCTGCTTCTTACAAAAATCAAGAGAAGTTTCCTTAATGAATTGAGCACCATCTGGTTCTGCATCCTGCATACGAGCAAAGAAATCACGAACCTGCTTTTGAACAGTTTCGTTTTGATCTTCAAGACCAGACCTAACAAGTGTGGTCATAATGTCAAATGTAGGATGAATTTTGTACTTATCTTTGTAACTAAATACAATCTGCACGAATGCTTGGAGATACTTTAGTTCAAGAAATTCAATAGAAAATACCTCACGGATTTGGTCGCAGAAAGGACGATCCATAAGAATAAGTTGTACTAGACTCTCTTGGAAGCTTTTTCCGAAACGAGAAAAGTCACTCCTCTCGTTTGTAGAGGCTGTAGTCATTTTGCACCTTTTGGGAAGTTATAGAGTAATACGGTCTACCAAGCTTTGCAAGACCAATAACGTGCTTTAGTTTTTGGTCCTGGGTTTTCGCAATTGTGTCTTGCTCTAAAAGATTTACGTCTTGCGGGAATATTCTTTTTAATTTTCATATTCTTGTCGCCAAAGTTAACTTTCTTTACGTTACCAGTTTTTGGATCTTTAACGAAAACTTTAGATTTCTTTACATCACCTTTCATTGGCTTATTGAGTTGAACAGTCCTACCTTGGTATTTAGCTTCTTGAATAATTGTTCTTTCACTTTCAAGTAATTCTTGAAGGCAAGCAGCACAAACAGGAGTTCCATCATCTAAGTGAGCTGATTCATAAATATTTTCATCATTTCTTTTGCCAGTAAAATTAGAGGCTGTAGCTTCCATATTATTTGTAATAATTTGATTTAAATCTGAAATATTATTACTACTAATAATCTTTTGTAAATTATTTACAATAGCAACGAGTAACGTACCAGATGCCCCACTTATATCACCATTAGCTATTTGTGTCATTCCCATAGCCAATGCACCAATAAAAGCACCAGAACCAATTCTTTGCATTCCTTTTGTAAAGTCACCACCACCCAATTTTTGAATAGCAGATAATGTTAGATTTTCTGTAACAAGTTGTTCTTTTACGGGTTGTTTTTGTTCTGGAGCGTTTTTTTGAGTTTTTTGTTGTGGTTTTTCTGCTGTCATATTTCTGAAAATAGTTTCAGAATCTTTTCCAAGTTCAGCTTTATCAGCATCAGATAATAAAGAAACTAGTTGTATAATTATTTGTGCAGCTTGAAGAGGTTGGTTAATAGAGCGTCCAGTACTTATAATCTTGTCATTTTTTTGTAAGTTTTGTTTTGTAATTTCATCTGGGCCAGAAGAACCAGCTTTTCCTTTGGCAGTACTTAATAAGTAATTTTTAATTTCTTGTGGTCTTCTAATATCAAGAACTTGTTTTGGTTGTTTTTCAGCTTGTTGTGGTTGTTCTGCTTGCTGAGTTTGCTCAACTACAAATCTTCTCCAGTTTTCTACAATTAATTTATGTTCGTTTCTCATAATTTTAATTAGTCCTTCTTTTTTGTTTTAGTCCAAGAAACTGCTTTGGAAGATTTCTTTTTTCTTAATGGACCTTTACCAGCAGATTTACATTGTGCTTTAGTTGGTCTGCAAGCTGGATACTTACCACCACTATCGGCAGAGTCACGACCACAAGGACCACCAGTTCTACAATTTACCCAACCTTTGCCTTTATTTCTTGCAAACCATCCGTGAAGACCTTGTTCTTTTTCTTTAGAGAAGTTTGGTTTGTATGGTTTTTTCTTTTTTGCTTCATCTAATTCTTCTTCAATTATTTCTATTTCACCAAGGTCTATTTCTTCATTGTTTTTTTTTCTACCTTGACAATGTGCTCTCTGAGAGAAACCTTTTGGATTTTTACAATTTATAGAACTTTTGTATTTATCAGACCATTTTTCTTCAAGTGTATTTGTTTCTTCTACATCAACACTTTCTTTTGTTACTTTTACACAATTAGGGTATCGTTTACCAAACATAGTTTTCATACCTTTTTGTGTATAACCTTTCCAGCATCTTTCATTAAGTTGATTATTTTGTTTTTCTTCAATTACTTCAATTTCTTCAAGGAGTAATTCATTATCAATTTCTTCATCTGTTGCGCTTTCGCTTATGCCTTTCCAGATCTTTCCTTTACGACATTTAACAACAGCACCAGAAGCATAAGCAGAAGGCCAAACATCGTATTTACGTTTTGCTATTCTAGTGCAACGATCACCAGATTTCTTCTTCTTTACAACTTTAGATCTTTTTTTTTTAGCTTCAGAAAGGTTTAAATCTTGACCAACAGATAATAATATGGCTCTGATTTCATCTTCAGATAATTCTTTGCCTAAAGCTTTTGCTTGTTCTTTTGCAACCGTCAAAGCAGCTCTTACTGCGTCTTTGGCTTTTGTTTTTCTAAGCTCATCTTTGCTTTTTTCAACAGCAGCAGTAATATCTGCTGTTGAGGTTGTAATTGTAGTTGCTGCTGATGTTGGAGCAACAGATGCCATATCTTGTTCAGATAAAAATTGTTTCCAATTCTCTAAAATTAAATTATACTTCATACATCTAAGTAGTCTTATTAGCAACAATCTTCTTGAATATACTCATCAAAGATGAAAAATCAACAACACCAAAACCATCTTGCATTGACATTCTACGAAACTCAAGTTGATTTAACTCTGGATTAAAGTTTTCAATTACCTCGTCTATTTGTTGTTTGACTTGATATGAAATTTGTGGAGAAGAAAGTTGCATGATGCGATAGTTATCTCTAATCACCTCAAATGATGATGCGATACTAATAAATGCTTTTCCTTCCTTATCTTTAGAAAACTCTACAACATCATTTGGTAGATAAGATTTATCTTCTGTAAGCATTGAAAGTTTCTTAGCTACTGTAGCCATTCCAACACCACGAACACCTTTTAGATTATCACTATCATCACCAGTAATTGCTCTTGCTAGGGCGAAGTTATTAGGATGAACGCCATACTTTTCAATAACTTTTGCTACATTAAGTATTTCTTCTTGAATTGGACGATAGAGAACTGTTTTATCATTAATAAGTTGAATGAAATCTTTATCTGCTGACACAATCACCTTTTGCCATTTTTTATAATGTTGATGATTTGCTATATATGAAATCAAATCATCTGCTTCAATGTTAGGATAAAGAAGCTGAATGATGGGCATTTGGTTAAAGTACTCTGCAACTCTAGTTTGTTGCCAAATCCTGTTTGAAATCTCTTCATTCTCTGTAAGATTACGAACATCACGATTAAGACGAAGAGGATTACGACCCTCTTTATAATTTGAGTTCATAAGTTTACGTTTCTTAGATCCATTTTCGCCATCCCAACAAACAAAAATAAGATCTGGATTTGTTGTGTTACAAAGCTTCTGCATAATTTTAAGAAACCCAACAACACCACCTACAGGTTGACCGTTTGGTGAAAGCGTTGGATTAGTAATGTAAGCACGAAGATACTGATTATTAGCATCAACAACCATCATTCTTGGCATTTAAGATCCTCCTTTAAAAAATAGTGATATTCTTCATCTTGCATAATCCAAACATAACACAATTCTGGGTATGCAGTAATAACAATACCCAGAATACTGTAATCTGTCGTTAAAGACATTTGGTTATTTTTACGATGAATAATTAATTGTGATGTGTATGTTTTAGCATACCTATTAATCCATACTAAATCACCTTCTTGAAGTTCTGTGTTCATCGCATAGTGTCTCTACATAAGTTCTACCTTTAGAAGTCTTTGCTGGCGAACCGCAATACTCACAGATAGTGAAAGATCTTTTTTCTGCTTCTGCAATCATATCATAAACATATCTAATATCCTGTTCATCAATCTCTTCAATACTAATGTAGTATCTAAGACCTCCAAACTTCTGTTTAACTTGTGCAGCACGAACATAGCTAGAAGGAGGATATTTGTTGTTTATTGTTTCAATTTTACTAGTAATCTCATCAACAAGACCTTTCCAGCCTTCACTAATTTCAAAGTAAGAAAGATTACTTAGAGTTTTTGGGTATTTGTTGTAAAGTTCAGTTTCCCACATTATTCCTCCTTTCGTTTACAATCTTCCCAATAGCATTAATAGTATTTAGAGCTATGTCGGAAAGAGAATAGGGCTTTCCACTATTAACAGTGTTTGAGATTTCATTTACCATAACATCGTAACTAATAGCCATAGCATAATGAAAAGCTTCAAGTTCTTGAGTTCCTTCTTCTGGATTTACCTTTCTTGTTGAAGTAGAGCCATTATTTTTGTAAATGGTCCAAAATCCTTCTTTCTGTTCTTCCCAAGGATTACGATAATTATCGGCATATTTGGTTTCTACATAATTCTTATTACTCATTGTAAATCCTCATAGATTCAACCTGGCCGTCCTCATTAGAGTAAATGACCTTCTTGATGCCAACATACTGCATAGCGGCCTCACACATAGCACAAGGCTTAGAATTACGAAGGCACCCATCACGACCAACGCGAACAACGTAGATAGTGGCACCCTCAGTAATAGAGCGGTCAAGACCAAGAATAGCACCAATCTCAGCGTGAACAGTAGCGTGACCCCTCTGCTTCTTACGGAAGCGATTAGCCCAAGCCTTGTACTTATTCTTATTGCAAGAAGTGTTCAGAACAGTTCCACCACGAACAAGTACAGCACCGTGCTTGTACTCACGAAACTCAGTCTGTCCTGCAATACGCATAGCAAGCTCAATATACCGCTGCTTCTTCCTAGAAAGCTTATTCGGGTGATTCTCCATAGTGTTCTTCTCTCTTGATACATAGATAGTAACAAAGCCCCGCGAGGAAGTCAACCCCACGGAGCCTGTTTGTTTTTAACTTAGATTAGTCTTCGCTTTCTATGTTGTAATAGTTAGAAGCATTACCAGTTTGCTTATCAAATTTAGTAATAAGTTCCTCTTCTACAATACTAAGAACGGCGTTTCTAAAACTTTCATTCTGAAGTTCTGTAGGAAAATCTGCTGATCTAAATCTCTTCTCTGACCCATCAAGTAGAGTAATTGTCCACCAAGCACCACTTGAAGCTCTATCTGATTTAGAGATAATGTCAAGCCAAGCTTCGTGGTCTGAAACTTCTACTCGCTCTCCACCCCATAATAATTTAAGCGAACATTCTCTACCTTCTGTACCAAAACGAGATTTCTTTAGTACACATTTAGTCTCTGACCCGATTCTAAACCCTGTTGGTGATACAACATAACTTGCTTTGCTCTTTTTGGGAGTAAGCCAAATTCTTAGTGAATAAGCATAAGATAGTGCTTTACCACCAGGAGTTATAAATGGGTTTACAAGCATTTCTGTATGTGCTGTTGGACCCATTACAATGTTTTGTTTTAGCTGATTAAGGACAAGGAATGTGCTTTTCTTGTTTGCAATTGGTTGGATAAGTTTTGCAAGACCTTTTGACATAATTCTTGGTTTTACTGCCATTGAAGATTGAGGATTAAAGTCTCCTTCAAGGTCTGCAAGTGATGGAGTAAAAGCAAAAGAGTCAAGAACAAATAAGAAGTGATCACCTTCTCCAAGAAGTTGTTCAATAGTTTCAAGTACAAACTCAATGTTTACTGCTTGAGTATAAATAATCTCACCTACATTACATCCAGCTTTACTAAGGAATGAAGGGTCTAATGCAGACTCTGAATCAAAGTAAACTACGGTCATTCCCATCTTTTGAGCATTAGCAGCAATCTGAGCGGCAAAGTAAGACTTACCAGAGGCTTCAATACCTGCAAGTTCTGTAATACGCCCAACTGGAATTCCTGCTTTCTTGCCTCTACAAATAATAGAGTCTAGTACATCTGAACCTGTTGGAATCCATTCTGTTACTTCTGATGGGTTTTGTTCAAGAAGATCAAAAGAAACTTCTACTCCAGCTTTTTTATTAATTGCATCTCTCATTTGTGCAATAGATAATTTACCATTTGTCGTTGTTTGAGTTTTTTTAGCCATTTGGTTCCTTTGTGATAAATGAAAACGGGTGTACCCATAAGATACACCCGTTTCGTTAGTTAGTCAACAGATTAGTCGTCGTCTGTTCCAGTAAATCCTGCAAAGGCTTCATCAACAGGTGAAGACTTTTTGGACTTATTGCCACCTTTCACGATCTCACGGGACTCAGTTTCAGCAGATTCATCGGAAGCAAGGGCAGCATCAAGGATCTTCTGAACCTCTTGTGTACTCTGGCGTGGATAAAGTGATCCAAAGTCTGGAATAGTGTCGAGAAGTTCCTTACATTTTGCTGCTCCACCATAAGATGGGTCGCAAAGTGGTGAGGACTTACGGCGAGGAGTAATCTTAGTCTCTGGAAATTGATCTTTTGCACCAGCAGGAGGCTTAGTGTAGTCGATTACAAGGTCAAGACCATCCTGTGGATCAGTAATGTCACCATACTCTGGGTTAAGAACAAGACCAATCATAGTCTCATATGCACGCTTACCGTATTCCCATACCTGTACACCTTTTGCCTCTTCTCCGCGAACTAGAACAGGAGACATAAAACGCTGCTTGGGGAAAAGCTCTTTTGCCATCTTCTGGCTTGCCTTATCCTCATTTGCTACACCATCACGCCAAAGCTGTGAAGCGAAGTTACAAACAGGACAATCATCAGAGAAGTTCTTTTTGGGACAAAGAACAGTCTTTCCACCTACCTTGTAATGGAAGAAAAGCTCCTTGAATGGATCGCCGTCTTCTGTTGGAACAATGCGAACAGAATGCTGTCCCTCTTCCATCTTCCACCTAACAGAATTATTGCTCTCCTTGCCATTGTTAGCAAGCTTATCAAGCTTATTCTTCATTTTGCTCATATCGATAGCCATTTTATTGTCTCCTTAGTTTGTTGTTAAGAACGGTTGAACAAATCTCTTCAACCGCCACGTTTCTATCTTATCCCTCTAGGGTGCTTTCGTCAAGATCCATTTCAAGAATCTCACCTACTAGCGTTTTATGATTGAAAATTCGGAATTCCTTAGTTTCAACATCATAAACTGTTTCGGAACCATCGGCAAGTGTTCTTACCTTTCCTGTCCCTTTGATTCTAGCCTCAACCATTGGCTTTGGCAAGTCACTAATTTTTACAAAGTGCATAGTCCTTTGAGAACCATCTTTCTTTAGAAAAGTACCTTTATACGATTTCATTATTACCTCTGTAGTTTTTCCAAGCCATTTTTGGTCTTGTTGAAAGATAGTCTAGATTTAGCTCATTGCTGTATGCTTCTTTCTCAAACGAGATTTTCATATAAGCTTCTCGTCCATCCAAACCTTTCATTCTTCCTCTTAACCATTCCCAAAAATAAAGCAAGTAGAACGGAAGAACAAATAATTCTTGTTGTTGCTTAATATGTATACTTTCGTGATTAATTGTTAATTCATTTCCATTATCACGAATAAAGATAAAAGGCCAAATTGTAATTGCGTAAATATCAATCACAAAACTTAAAGTTTTTGGTATTTTTGAGTTTCTAATTATTATTGGTGTATTCATTGTTGTATGTATGGTGATTTTTTAACAACATAACAAGTATTATAATCAAAGGAGTTAGAATAAATACTGAAAGTAATTTTACTACCTTCTTCGGTTTTTCTATCAAGTTGTGTATTGATTTTATCCCACAAATCTCCATCTGTTTGTAACTGATTACTGTTGATGGAGTAATAGTACCTACTCTCTCTTACCTTGTCAATAGAGTAAAAATTTGATTCATTACCACTATTAAAATCCATAACGCCAATGGTTCCAATACAATATGTTTTATGTGTTTCACTTTCTTTACCTATAACTGGTTCGGTATGATCAAAATAATTAATCATATGTATAGTATCGGCTATGGTTGTGTTGATTTTGTCATAATATCCAATAATAGGTATTTTACCAATCATTTTAATAACAAACTCATAATCAATAATATACATTGAATCAAACTTGTTAGATCTTGTATATTCTTGAAGAACGTTATAAACTATTTTATTTGTAGTTTTTTGTAAATCTGACAGATATTTTTCACTTGGTTTAAGATAAAATATTCTTATTGATTTATCTTTATAGTTTTCTAATATTCTGAGAGAAGCAGCACATATAATTTCATCACCACTTAGAATAAAATCAATATCAGTATCATCATTATCAAGGTTAAAATTTGGATAATCTTTTTTCTCATCGTATTTTTCTGGATGGTCCTGTTCTTGAATATTTCCTTCTTCAACAGAAATTTTAAATATTTTATATTGTGGATACTTTCTAAATTTTTCAACAAGGGTACACGCTGTTCTTCCTAACGCTATTATATTCATTCATAACCCATTGGTATTTCTAATGCAGTAGCGATGATTTGTTTTACATATGGTGTTTTGTCTTCAAGATCATCAATATCTTTATATTCAACCCATTTATAATCACAATGCTCATAATTTAGTTGAACATCATTTTTAAATTCATCGCAAAGATAAATGTACATCTTACCTGTCTTTGTTTTACGAAGACCAGCATAACTTATTTTACCATCAAGATTAGTCTCTTCTTTTAACTCACGTTTTGCTGCTTTGTAAGGTGGCTCACCAATTTCTATGTGACCACCTGGAAATGACCAATGTAGTGGCATCCACCCATCAGTTTTAGATCTTTTAATTAAGAGTATTTTATTTTTATCTGTTACAATAATTACAACAGAATCTGGGCTGTCTTTTGTTTCCATCGTGTACCTACTTTAGTATCTCTCTTATAACCTCTCTCACGATTTGTTCAATAAGGTTTTCTTTCATATGCTTAAAGTATTGAACTTGCTTTTCTCTTTTCTCGGCACCTTTTTTTGAATCATAACATCCAAGATTTTTATTATTCTTTTTTGATTTAAGACAATACTTGGAGCCTTGTTTGACTATATGTTCTCCAATTGGAGGTGCAGATTTAGAGCGTTCCATAGAAGGTTTGATTGAGTAAGGAGGACCAGCTTTTTGTCCTCCGTGACCAATTACTCTTTTTTTTAAACGACTATGCTTAGCCTTCATTTTTCTTTGATAAGGCTCTGTTTGCTCTGCTAATAGTTCTCTAAGTTCTTTTACTAAATGGTCCATTACTTAAGTGTCAATAAATATTTAAGTCTGTTGAACTCTCCAAGAATTTCATCACGAATGTTTAGAAGGTCTGTATCTTTTTGTGGATCAAGAGTGTCCGTCATTGAGACTAATGTATCAATGTATCCATCAACAATACTTTCAACATCGCCGCTAATGTCTTGGAGTTCGATTGGGCCAGTAACACGAACTCTTCCATTTCTTCCCATCCAAGCTTCTGCAAATGTATCTATAAGATCTCCAAGGTTTGAGTATATTTTACCAAACGCTTTATGACGAGCATGTGATTTTGTTTGCCAATGGAAGATTCTCATTTGCTGTTCCATTTGGACGAGTTGCATTACTATTTGGTCCATTATTCTCTCCTAACACTATAAATAGTTAAATCTTACGCATTTCTCCGTAATTATTTCCTGCTTTTACATTAACTTTAAACATACCAAGATCAGTATTTGAAAAAACATTTATAATTTTCTTTAGATCTTTTTTATCTTCTTCTGCCAAGTCAATAACAATGTTGTCGTGAATTGTAAAAGCAATAAATGATTTACGACCTTTTAGAAAGTCAAACACTTTAATCATCTGACGAAGAGCAAGCTGACCAAATGTAGACTGAATAAGGTAAGAGAGAGCGTGATGACTATCCGCAGGAATTTCCATACCGTAGAATGTAGTAACCATTTCTCCATTCCAGTATTTATTAAGTACTTTTTCTTTATTGTAAATGACTTCAGCTTTTTCATTCTTTGTATCTCCATAAAGCCAAGCAAGAAATGATACTTTTGCTTCATCTCTTGTTTTAGTTCCACCATAAATACGATTATTGTTCCAATCGTGAATGTCATCTTTGGGTTGTTCTTTGCCCGCAAGAGCCAAGAATGTTCTCAACTCTGCACCATTATAATCAAGTTCAATAAACCAATCGTTTGTTGGTTGAATAATTGAACGATGGTTTTTATCCATCTGCATAATTGGAAAAGAATGCTTGTGGGTTGATAGTCTTCCTGTTTTTGTTCCAAAGATGTTGTAGTTAATGTAGTGACTTATATCTGTGTATTTTTGAATTACCTTCTTGTCTGTCAAAGAAGACAAATCAATGTTTAATTTTCTACATTTAATGTCCCACAGTACTTCACAAAGAGCGACAAGATAATCATAATCTTTTGGCTTATCTGTTGTGCCCAAAACGCTTTTAACAATTTGAGATTTAACTTCATAATAATTAATCAAGAAATGATCTGGAATCATATCAAAAATACAATTATCATCAAGGTTAATTTTTGCAGAGTTAAAAGACTTAAAAAATGCTTTCATCTTATTGTTAAGCATTTTCCAATCGCTCTTATAATCATCTGGAATAAATTTGCTAATGTCATCTTGACAGTAAAGATAGGCATATTCACCACCTAACCCAAAAGCTGGATGGTAAGACCAAGACTGCACTTCTTTTGGGGTTTCTTTTACTATCTCGCCGTTAGAATAAAACCCTACGCAATCGCCTTTATTATCGAGGGGTTCAACATACATATTTGCCTCACTATTATTTTAATGCGTTTCTAGCTTCTCTAACAAATACTTTATGATTTATTGTACCACTTTCTTTAAGTTCTTTAGGAAGGAAGATGTTGTCAAGATATACTGAGAGCTTGGTGTTGTCAACCAATGTTTTTTTTCTTACAGCTTCTTTGATTAGATTATTTAACTCATTAGAATTAAATTTATTTTCAAGTTCATTATTTCTGATATTAAAATAAAGTTTCATTAGTTTATTGTCATCCATAAACTTATTAAACATTGTTAAATTTTGTAATTGTCTTTCTGTTACTTTTTTTTGAGTTAAACCATTGCAATCAAATACTTCAACTATTATTGGTCGTAATTCTACAAATTTATTATATAAATTATATACATTAGTTTTCAATAAGTCAAGTTCATTTATAGTTGCTAGTTGATAGTAGTTATTAAAAAACTGATTTGTAGAAAATATAGAAAATCCCTTCATAGCTTCTACCATTGGAGGGGAGTTAATATCAGCAACTAATCTCCAAGGTGCATTTAAGTCAATACTGAAACCGTGATAGATTGCTGCTTTTTTATAATATTCAAAATTGTTACTATTAATAAATAAATCATATTTTGTTTGATCAACTGAGTAATCTAAATTTGCTATTTCAATAACTAACCCGCTTACAGTAACTGGGCAAAACTTACTTTTTATAAACTTATTTTTTGTTAATGGAGCATTCTTGGTCATTTCATTAGAGAAGTATTCATATTCATTAATAAAATCATTTATGTTTGTTATTTTATTTTCTAATTTATTATTAATAATTGAGTTAATATAAAAATCATTAATAGTATTTACATAATTTTTATATATGTTATTAACATCTTCATAGCCTTTATGTGCTCTGATGGTTGATAAATATTTATCTTTCTTATCAATCTTTCCTGTCAACATTGATTTTTTAAAAGTTTCTTGAAATAATTTAAATTGATTTGCAACAAAGTTAAATACAAATATTGAAGTTCCACTATCGCTAGGTATTGCAGAAAGTTTAGTTTTGTTTGGTATAATTGAATTATAATTTTGATTTATTTTTCCATAATAAGATTGTTCACCAAATAGAAAATCATTTATTGGTTTTGGGTATGGATAAGATATAGCAGAAACAGCATAATTAATTCTACCATAATATTGTAGAAAAGATGAAATATTATTTTTTCCATAAAATGAAGACATTTATTCTATATTTCCTTTATGCTTTACTAGTTCTGACACCAGTGCCAGTTCTTCCAACATCTTGTACTTCTGGTTTAGAGTTGTTTGCAGGATTTTGATTAGTTGATGTTGGAGGAGTTATTCTATCTTTAATCAGTTTTGTATATTCATCTTTACTAAGGTTAGGTGAAATAGTACCATTAGATATTTCTGTCAATACATCACTAGAAGCTTTAGAGATTGCATCGTTTTCAGATTGTATTTGTTGCTTCTCAGCTTCTGTAGCATTTGCCTCTGGTGTCTTAATAAGGCCAGCTTCAGCATCTTTAATCGTTTGTCCTGCTACATTTATTGGTTCTACTTTTGGTTTATACTCTGTTATTATTGCACTACTAACAGATTGGCAATTAGCTAATTGTTGTGATAAATTAGTACTAGCATTTCTTCCAGTACCTACTGCTGGGGTGCGGTATTTGCCAGGTCTTAACCCGCTGCTTTCCCATTTGGCTTTAAATGTTGTTTCAAATTTACCAGGAACTATACTGTTACTAACTCTGTAAATATAGTGATACCCGCCTAAACCTAATTGATTAGCAATTGAGCCAATCTCGTTTGGAGATCCCAATGAATTACCAAAACCTGTAGGGTCAATATATACTCTTTCACCAGGAAAAAACAAGTAACTTCCTACAGTAGTAACATTTGCGTTATATGTAGATTGTAGTTGTGATAAGCCTGTGCCATCTGATTCTCTAATAAAATTTAATTCTCTTAAACCTTTTATCTCTGTTCTTTCAAAATCTAATTTTTTAACTATGCCTTTATTCCTACCGTATCCTATGTGATAAATTCCTAACTTACTATCATCTATAGGGTTATTATTTCTTTCCTCAGATTCTAAAGTAGATAATGCATAAATCATAGTATAATGAAATAAGTATTGTGATGCTGTTGCTTGAATAATACTTCTATTTAATCTTATTAAATCTACAAGTTGATTAGTTGTTTTTGATCCAAAATCAAAAACACCACTATCTGACCTTTCATAATTAGCACTAAAAAATTCTATATTATTTTTTTCTGCTGTACTTTTAAGAATAAAGTTTGTCATTTGTATTTTGGTTGGGGATCTATTGTATGCAGATGCACATTTAGAACTAAACAAATCTGTAATCATGTGACTAGCTATATCTCTTAAAAATGTAAGTAAATGATAAGTTGTTCTTTTTTCAGCAACAACTCTATTTAAAAACCATTCTGAAAAGTAATCAACAGATATTGGTATATCCCCAATACTTATACTTTGTCTACTTCCTAAAACATCAACCGTCATTGATGCTAATACTACTCTACTATGATAGTTAATGTGTTTTGATATACTATTGGGAGTAGATACATTAATAATATTATCAACCATTATTTCAATTAAATCTGATAAAAAGAAATAACTTATTAATATTTTTCCATTCTGATCTTCAACTGGTGCATTTTTTTGTAAAAACGTACTTATTGCTTTTTTTATTTCATCTTTTGTATTTGCACTAGTTACAACTAAAGGTGCTTTTGGTGTGTTACTATTTGACAATGCAGTTACAGGTGGGTTAAAATCTATTGCATCCTGTGATCCACTTGTATTTGTCACTCCAGTAAATGCTGCGTTTCTTCCACCTAAAGCAAAGCCTCCTATTTTTGCTTTATCTATTAAAGCAAAATTAATTTTTTCTTTACTTCTTAAACTATCAATAATTCTTCCATAAGAATATTTCAATTCTTGAAATTCAATTTTAGCAAAATCTTCATACACTTTTTTCAATTCTGCTTGAGCTGTTTCCCTATCTTGATCATCTTCAAAATTTATTTCACATGCTTCTCTTAAACTTTCTAGTTTTTCTTCTCTCTTAGCCCTATCTTCAATAATTTTTGGATCTGCAAGAACGTCAGCTTCATTATCGTTCATTACAGCTTCAAAATAAGCTCTATATTTAATTTCTAAGTTAATTGTTCCATCTTGATTGAATACAAACTTATGATCAATTAATGTTAAACATAACGTGACATTGTTCTCATTTATTGCTTGAATTTCTGGATCTGTAAAACTTACAGGTAGACCAGCATTTGTCAATAATTCTTGAAAACCTAAATCTATTCTATATGTAAAATAATGTGGATTATACTTAGCGTTTCTCGCACTAAACACAGATTCTTTTACTTTATCTTTGTTTTCTGTATAAAACTTTGGACCAGAACGTAAAATTAAGTCTAAATATTTAAAATTAATTTGAGACTTTTCATGTTTATCTTTAATAGGAAATTGTCTACATAAAGCATCAAAATTTAAAGCTTTTAACGTTAAAGTGGCTGATATATCTTTTCTTGCGGATACAGGGTTAGATCCTTCGTAATCCCAAGTAAAAGATTTTATACCAACACCAAACTCTCTATCAGATAATGAAACATATGGTTCTGAAGATTCTATTGTTTTAGTTGCATAAATTGTGTCTAGTAAGTTGCTACTACTAACAGCACTAGCCCAACCAGCATTAGTAGAAAAAGGTATGACATAATCAGTTGGTATTGAGCCATTCACACCATATAGAACTTTATGCAATCTTATTTTTGGTATGAGATAAGATAATTTTTCATTTGACAATTCTAAAAATTTAGATTTGTTTTCAGTACCAAATAGTTTATTTAATAATTCGTAAGATCTTCCTTTTATTAAAATAACTTTGCCATCATGCGGTAAACGACTTCCTGCATATTTTGTATCTTGTTTAACTTTAAGTTCTGTTTTTCTTACTTCCTCAGCCTTTGCAACAAACCTATCAATATAATCTAGCATAAAACACTGTACGTTAAATCTAGTTAATTCAAATGGGTCAGCTTGTCTAGATTGTATTAATGCATTTTGAGCTGCATCTGCTGCCCCAGTTACAAGAGAATTAGCAGCTTCAAGCTTTTTTGTATCAATTGATCCTTGTTCAAGTTGTTGTTTAACTTTCTTTAAATCATCTGCTGTAGCTTTTTTACTTTTATCTTCTAAACTTGTTAATCTACTTGTTACAATTGTTGCAATTATATCTTTTGCAATGTCAACAAGTGAAAGTAAAAATGAATTAATTTTTTCTGTAAGATAATCGTTAAAATTTATTATTATACTCAATAATTTGGCGGCTTCATTTGCATCACCGCTAGGATTTCTAACAGAAATATCTGTTGTAGTAAGACTCGATACTCCTAAATCAGTGACATATATTGAAATAAATGTAGCTGTTTGATTTATTTCATATGAATTACCAACGGACTCAATAGAAAGCCTTTTAATATCGTCTGAAACAACACTTGCATTAACTCCATCATATTTATTTTTTTTATATTTTGATGCATTTAATTTTATTAAAGCATCACCTATTGATGTTATTTCGCGGTCACTAAAATAAATAGATAAATCATTTTCAACACTTGTTATAAATTCGTTATATTTGGAAGAGATTTTATCAAAAAAGTAGTATGTCTCAGTTTTGTTGTCATAATTTTCAATATTAATTAATACATCAAATATTTTAGGTATAGTACTATTTGCAGAAATATATTGATTTGTATCATTTTTAAAAACACCTTTATTGATTAAAGACAATGTAGTACTATACATACCTAGACTTCTTGGTGTAAGCCTTCCAAGCATTGTGGTAATAATGTTTCTAAAATTTGGGCGTTCTTTAAAAAAGTCTCCAAAATTTTGATTAACATTTTTAAGACTTTCTATTAAAATAGGAACATTTTCTACGTTAAAAGAAAATAAATAATCTTTTTCATCAAATGATTCTAAATTTATTACTGAATTAGATTCTTTTTCTTCTTTATTATCTGGGTTCCAATAATAGTGATTTCCACCACTTGCTTTATCTAATTGATTAGAAGAGGTTGAATTTATTATTAATTCATTAAGTAATTGTTGGTTAAATTTAAAAGTTTTACCCATCTTATTCTACTCTTATTATATTTAAAACTTTTTCTAAAGGAGTTGGGATCATTAATTTATCGCCTATTGCAATATGAGCATCGGTTGGTTTTTTGTTAAAATAAGCAATAATCCACCAGTATTTTGCATCGCCATAATAGATACTAGATAGTTTATGATATTTATCTCCAAGCTTCCATATATGTATTTCAATGCTTAAAGAATTTAATTGTTCCTGTGTTAAATTAGATATTGTTGTTGTTTCGTAATGTTCTACAAAGTTTTGTCTTCTATCAATAACTAATTCATTAAATGTTTTTTTCTTTGGTATTGTAGTATATCTCATATTTTACCTATTATTATGGGGTGCTGCTGCCTGGAGGGGTTGTTGAAGAATTTGGCACAGTAAATGGTTCGGCTACTGTAGACACATCTGCAAATTGTAATATATTTGATTTACCAACAAGAGTAACTAAAGCATTAGTGCTATTTTGGTTAGTGACTCCCACCCCTGGTCTTCCCCAAGGATATTCAGCACTTGTTTGTTCAGCACTGTTTCCTAGCCAAACACTATTTGGAGATTCTGGTGTTTGTATATTAAATACTTCACTATGACCAACATCATGTTCGTGCAAGACAGTTAAAGCTAATGTGCAATCAACACTTTTAGGATATAAAGCTCCACCAAGACCCATAGCTGTTCCGTTAGATCCAGCTTCAGTTTCTCCTAAAGCTGTGAAAAATCCCATTTCAATATTAGGATTAAAACTAAAATTTGTAGCTGCACATAACAAACCAACTGTTGGCTGATTTGCATTCTGTATTAAATTAGCAAATCTAATTCTTAACAATGGTGGTTTTGCAATTAATGTTGCATCACCTTTGTTTCTATATGTTGGGTACATAAATTGTGCTAAAGAAGAAAGTCTAGATAAATTAAGTTCTGATTCTTGTTGAGAGTAAGCTGGTACTGCCCAACCTAATGCTATTGTTCTTGATGTTTTTTGAAAAGACATAAGAGGGTCCATTCTACCAAATACATCTTCTGATGAATAAGATGGTGCAAAAGTTTCAGAGTATGTTTTCAAGAAAGCAGGGAAGAAAACAGTTTTTCCTGTAGCAATATGTTGAATTGATATTTGTGTTGGGGTTGTTCTTGTTACTTGTCGTTTATCGTTTACTGAATCTAGCAATGAGTTGCTTTGTATTGCATATTCTCCAACGCCTAATTCAGTAGTAATAAATGGTTTAATATTAGAATTATAATAATTTTTTAATGCTTCAATAGATTCAGTAGTTGGAGTTTGAGAATCAACAGCTTTTATTTTTCCACTTTCAGAAAATGGTTTGTCTATAACATTAGGAACATTGCCAAGAGGACGTTTTGAAAGTGATAATAATGGCATTTTAGTTTTGTTTCCTATTATTTAACTGATAGTTCGTGTAATGTTGCTTCAATCGTTTCTTTAACATAAGCCTCAAGTTGTCTATCTTCTTTAATATATAAGTAGATTGGTTTATTAATAACTAGTTCAACTTTCTTTGGTTCTTGTGTCCTTTGAACGTTCTGTTGTGAAACTTTAAACTCAGTACCCGTTAGTTTTCCAACTTCAGAAGCCAGACCAGAAAAACTAACTCCTTTTGCTGCTGCTACTGCAACAAAGAAGCTTGTTGCAACCTTCCAGTTTTCTATATCCATTCCAAATAATGCTGTTCTTATTGCCACTATACCAGTTGCTACTGCTGCCATACCTAATGCTATTGCTGGCGCAGCAATACCTATAGCAGCTAATGAAGTGCCAAATTTAGCAACTACAGCAATTTGTTCTGGTGATATAACTTTAAACATACCGCCAGTTGCTTCTACAAGTTTACTTAAACCAGAAGCTGCCAACCAGACCGAAACACCTATTGCAGCAATTACAAGAGCAAAAAGTGCCAATGGACCTGCTGCTGCTGGACCTAAAAATGCAGCAGCAACACTAACAGTTATCAATGCAGCAGTAAAAAAGAGTAATGTATACCCTACTGCTGAAAGTGCTTTATCTGCTTGTTGTTCATTTAATGCGCCAAAAGCACTCACCAATTCTGCTAGACCTTTAGCCGCCATAAATATAGAAGCACCAACTGAAGCAATAACTAATGCAAAAGCTGCTAATTGTGCTGGGCTTGCCTTACCTATTATTTTATCCATAAACCCACCACCAGCACCACCGCCTCCTGCACCTCCTGGTGGTGTTGCTGCGGCTGTTGCTACATTTTTGATTGCATTTGCCATTCCACTAGTTGCTGCAATTGCAGGTTTTATAAGAGTTGCATATGATAAATATGCTAAACCGAGAAGTACTATTAGTTCAATAAAACCAACAATTGTTTTACCAAAAGTTCCTAGTGATGCTACTTTTGCTGAAAGCATTGTAAAAAAATCACTAAATACCTCTGCTAAATATAATACACCTGTTATTAATGGTTGAAATGTTGTAAATAAGCCATCAAATGTCTTAAAGAATTTTTCCATAATAGGAATTGCATCTCTTGCTATTTCTGTTAGTTTTCCTAATACTTCTTTTTGATCTTTTTGCATTTGCATTTCTGTAGCAGCAGCATCTTCCATTTCTTTTGCTTTTGCTATTCTTTCTGTTTCGCTTAGTTTTAAGAAATTTTGTGTTTCTGTTAAGTCTTTAAGACCTAAAGTACTTTGAAGAGTTACTAAAGTATATTTTCTTGTTGCTTCATCCATTTGCTCAAGTTGTTCAATACCTAAACCACCAGAGGTAAGAGCATCAGAAATAGATCTTAATCTTTCTGCTGGATTTGTTTCCATAAGCATATCTGTTGTACTTAAGAAGTCACCACCAAGTAGTGCATTTAATTTACCAACTTGTTCTGCTGCTGATTCAAATGTATCAAATTTATTAGCAAGACCAACCAAAGATTCAACAGCTACACCGCTTGCTTTTGCTTGAAGTTCTAATTGTAAAAATACTTTAGAAGCATTGGCACCTTGAACAACAACAACATCACCAAATTTTTTCATATCTTCTGTTAAACTCTGAATGTTTAATCCTGCTTTTGTAAACGCAATTGAATCTTGTGTGATTCTTGTAATACCATCGTGTATTGTATCATAATCAGCACCAGCAACGCCCTGCATATTTTGAGCTATTGTAAACAAAGATTCAGAAGATACACCTAATGTCTCAAATGTTCCAGCAAGAGCAAAGGTTCTTTGTGTTGTTTGTTCAATTTGATCATAATATAAAGTTGCACTTGCTGCACCTTTATCTATTTCTGATGTAAAACCAGCAGTAAATCTAGAACCATCAAACGTAGCTTTTTGATAAGCTTGGAATGCTTTACCAGCATTTTCTGCACTAATGCCAACAGCATTTAGGTTATAAGCAGTATTGGTTAATGCTAGTTGAGCTTCTTTATTTTGATCTAAAATAATACCAGTACCTTTTGTAAAAGAAGCTTCCATGCTTTCAATCTTCATGGCTAATTCTATAGATTTTTTAAATAAATTATCTAAAGCTTGAAAAGGTAATGCAGCTACTGTGCTCTTCATAGATTCGCCAAGTTTACCCATTGCAGTATTTAAGACTGCCATATCGTTTGCAGTACCAAGCATCTTATTAGATCCTGCTGTGGCGTCACTCATTGCTTTTGACATAAGTGCTAAATCTGTAGCTATTTTACCACTAGCAGTTCGATTAGCATCACTTACAAGCCCTAATTTACTTATGAGTTCTTTAAAATGCTCGTTTATAGCTTTTAATGGATCTAAAGCTTGTTGAAGATCTCTCGCAGCTTTTGCAGCTTTTTCTGCTTCAGTTTCTACTGGGCCTGGGGTTGTTGGTGGAGGTGGGGTTGTTGGATCCATATTTATAAATAGGTTAAAATAAAAAAATGAGGGACAATTAATCCCTCATTTAATTATCGTTTGGATTTTGATGAAGAACTTGCTTTTTCAATTTCTTCATTTTGTTTCTTTATGTGGTCAATTAATTTTGTTAAGAACCAATTTCTTAAACCAACTGGTAAGTTATATGCTTCAATAAAAGACCAACCACCATGCATTTTAAGATAGAAGAAGTGCTCATACACTGCTTCCATATATTTATCACTTAGGCCAAAAAAATTCCGTTGTGAGCGGAACCTCCAATTCCTGTTCAAAGTCACAAGAAGAACAAGTAAATAATGTCTTTATTTCAATAGCTGGAACTATCTTAGAATATACAGCTTTTATAAACTTTGAATCTTTTGCTGGTAATGCATCGCTTATAACTTTTTCAATAACTTGTCTATCAGTTACTTCGTTGATTGAAACTGTAATAATCTTTAACAAATCAGTATTGTTAGACTCTGGCAGATTCTTTCTTTTTTTGTTCTCATTATTCTCTGTAATTGCTTTTTCATCTACACCATTTAGCAATCTAAGTTCAAACATAAAACCAGATGGAGTTGGAACTAAGAAAGTATTGTTTACAGTTTTCTTAATACTTTCTACTTCTACTTCATGTTTAGGTTCTATTGCTTCTAAATCAACAGTAACGTTACTTTGCTTGTTGCACGATGGGCAGTTTATTTTTGTTGTATAATCTGCACCATAACCAGTTACTCTAGCTGCAACCATAATTGCTGATCTATCGCAAGTAAGTAATGTTTCTGGTCTTATATTTTTGTCTATTACAACTGAAGATATTAACTTCTCTAATGCTACACCTTTTTTAAGTAAGCTTTGAGAAGTTAATATATCTTCTTCTTTTGCGGTCATATGTTTTATCTCAATATGTGTCTGACCATGTAATGGATGATTCACTGGATAAAACTTACCTTCGCTTGGTAATTCTACATAACTTGTTGGAACCACAAAATCCATCAAGTTTGCCTGTTGAAAGGCAGGGGCGGGAGATTGAGCAGCTACTTCTGTTGGCTCAACCCCCATTCTATCTAAATTATTACGCAAAAAACACCTCTAATTTAATTAATTAACCGCTGTACCCAAAGAATTTATTGTCTGCTGGCGCTCCAGAAACAGCTCCATCAGCAGAGTCAGTACTGGCAGCTCTAGTTACTTGTCCGCTTACTGTTGATTCAGCTTTGCTTGGTCCAATTGCACAAGTAGCAAAGTCATATCTAAATGTTAATTTTACTTCCAGCAAATCATCTGATGAATAGTCAAGTTGTCCAAGGTCGGCTTTTGTTAGGAAACAATTTTTTAGTGTCCAAGTTTCTAAAGCTTCACTAGAAGAATCACCAATTTGTGTTACTGTAACATCCCCTAAAGCACCAACACCTCTTTTTTTAGATATTGTTGTGTGAGTACCACCAGTAGCGACTTCGGCAGCACCGTCTGGTATATTGTAACCCATGTTTGTCAACAAAAGAGCAACAGTACCAACTGCATCAATTGGGTCTACAGGATCAACTACTGTTAAATCTACAGCATCCCATTCAAGAGAACCAGGATAATAAAAGGTATGATTTAAAAATTTATGTGAAACATCTTTTATAGTGAAAGATGGCTTCTTAAATGATTTAGCATACCAAACTAAATTACCTTGATTTAGTGCCCCCATTGACACAATAAATTTACTTTTTCTTTTTGGGTCTTCACCAGCGGTAGCAGCTTGAGTCCAGAATGGCATTTTTTAATTTCTCCCTTTATACTTATTATTAAATAGTAGCTTAATCAGCAAATGCAGCACCAGTTCTTGTAATTACGAAATCAAGTGCAATGTATTCAATAGATCTAGCTGGTTTAACCAATACTTTTGCGTATAGGATATTTCTATCAATCAAATCTGCTGTAGTGGTGCTTTCATCCAAAACGAATCTGAAGTCAGTTATACCCAATCTTCCTTTAACATTTCTCAATAAGTTATTAGCTCTGCTTGAGAATCTATCCCAAGTTGCTTGAACATTTTGCTCAAACAAAACACCTTGTGAAATTCTAGAAATTTCTTTCTTTAAGAAAATCATAAGTCTGCGAACGTTAATTCTATCAAGAGCAGAAGGTGTAATTTGTAGTGTCTTCTGACCAAAGATTACTATATTGTTTGATGGGAATGAAGCAATAGGATTAATATTGTTCTCGTATAATGAATCTCTATCTGCTGAATTGAGATGGGTTTTAGCAGCTAATACATCCCAACCTGCTGAACCTTGGGATAGTCCACCACGATTGAAACCTGCTGGAGCAAACCATACTTCTGATCTAGCTTCGGAACTTGCAAATGTTCCAAGTGCTACAACAGATGGTGGCACAATAACTCTTCTTCCAGAAAGGTTGTCAAGTATTTGTACATATGGGAAGAAGCAGCAACCATAGCTTGAATTAATAGCTCTGTCTTTCATACTTTGTACAGCTTGTTCTACATCTGGTCTTCTTGCAGTTTCATCAGTTGTTGTCTCAAATGATGGAACATAATCATTTTCAATATCAATGATTGCTAATGAATCGGCTCTTTCTTCACAAGTATTAATCAATTCTGCTGTGAGATTCTGGTTTGTTAAGCCAGGAATTGTCATTAAGTTAGACTCGACAAAATCTGGATCGGATACTGTATCAATAGCTCTTTGAATTGTGTAATACATATAGTTTGTAGTTTCAGAACCGTTTGTTAAATATGTATTATTTATCATTGGTTCGCTTTCTGTAATATCCAAACCATCAAAGCCACCATAGAATGGAGCAGTGAATCTATTAAACCCAGCGTCAAGAATGTCTGTGTATCCACCGCTTACGGCTGTTTCAGAAGTTCCTGCTGTTCTGTAGGTTGATGCATACTCACCTTCAGTAACAATGCCAGATGAATTTCTTGTAACTTTTACATTGTCAAGTGAGAACTTAACACCGTATTCATATTTAGCGTCACCAACAGCAACTTCTGTTGTGTATATGTCGCTTGGGAAAGCTCTTACATAATCTGTATAGCTTGTGTAGAATTCTGTTCCATCTGCTGTTTTACGTGTAGATATACCAAAGTATGTGCTTGTAATTCTACTTGTTCTAGTACCATCTTCAGTTGCTGATACTCTAAGAGGTATAGAAGGAAATACGATTGACCCAGTAAATCTTGTTGGAGCATCTATAAATACAGTTGATTTGTATGGTTTTGTAATTGCTGTTCCACCTTTAGCAAAGACACCAGTAAACTGTGATGGTGTTGATGAACCAAAGGAAGAAGCAAATGCACTACCAGAGTGGATTGTAAAACCTTTAAATTTTGGAACTGCCAAGAAACCAAATGGGAGTAGTGATGGGTCAATTGTACCATTCTCTACGTCGCTTGTTGTTTCAACACGAACAAAGTTAGAGGCATTTGGATAATTTCCATACTCTCTTAATCTACGATCTGTATCATCCCATTCATAATATTTATCACCAATTCTTCTGACTATATAATTCTCTGAAGATGGATTCAAGTCTACATTTGAGAATGTTTCAACTGCTTCTACATTCTTGTCTTTCTCAGATACATTTCTGATTTGAATTGTGAAAGTTCCGTATGGATTTAGATCTGGATATACAGCAGCTTTAATATCTATAATAGATACTTTATAATTATTTTGTAAGTGTTCTCCATTATCCAAAGCAATAAGTTTGAATAATTTTGTCATATTTTCTGGATTATAAGAAGCGTAATTAGTTGTTACGTCTTGTGAAATAAACCATCCTGTGTCTGCTGGTTTAGAACCCATTCTCATATCTTCTTTACCTACAGAACCACTTCCTAATGCAGCAATAAATGCGTATTGTTGACCAGTTGCTAATGAAGTTACATCTCCAACTACATCATCAACGTTTCTAGTAAATGTTTCACCAAGCCAATAATTCTTAACGTTTGAAACAGAAGTTATTGCTGAGTTTGTTAATGTTGGATTTGTGTTGAATTTCTTTCTAATGTATAAGGCAGAGTCTGGATTAAAGTTGAAGCTTGTAGTACCGTTGGTTACTGCATTGTTGTTTTGGTCAACAACAATTGCTTTAAACTCTCCGTATGGGCCTTGTGAAGCAAACATAGTAGCAGAACCAGTTGTAGCTGTTCCATCTGGTGCTGTACCACTTAATACTACTGCACCTTTCTCTAAGTACCATACGGCAGCTAAAGTACCAGTTACGTTGGCTGTTGGGCCAGAACCAGATGGTAATAAGAACAATCCATAAGCACCGCCATTTGTAGCTACAGAAGTAGTGGCAGAACCAGAAGTTTGCCAACCAGCTTTACCAGATGTAGCAGCATTGTCTGATTGCTCGCCCAACAAGCGCATCATAATTACTGGACCAACGCCAGCTCTTAAGTACCCAATAGCAGCATAAGAAGCGTATGTTGTACCTGCAATTGTAGAACTTGTCCAAACATCTACTGAGGCACCAACACCACCAGGAACAGGCTCACCAAAGATTCTTACAAATTCTTCTTCGGAACGAACAATAACTGGACGCATTGCTGGGCCTTTTGTTGTTCTACCAAATATAACAGGACCAATATTATTTATAGTACTTGGTATTTGTGAATTATCGATTTCTCTGGTAAATATACCTGGAGAGACAAATCTGAAGCTTCTTGAGGACATTAAGGGATACTCCTTTTAATTATTATAAGTTCAGAAATAAATAGTTATTATTTTTATCAAAAGTATCAAAAAAGCTCAGTTGAATTAACTTTTACAATTCTTTCTCTACTTAACTTAAAATCTACAAAAGTTTCTCTAATAGTTACAATTGGTTGCTCATTAGTTTCTTCATTTCCCAATAAATAACCTAATACATCAAATGTCATTTTGGTTATAAATATTCTTTCATTTTCTTGTAGGTTTTGAGAATTATTAGAGAAAGATAATGAATCACCTTTTAAAAACAATTCGTATCTGTGTCCATCATTAAAGATTGGATAGATTCTTGATTGTCCATTTCTTGTTAAAAATGGTATTAGCATATCATTCATTTGTTGTTGATATTCTGATTTAAAGTTTAAAGTATATGTGATTTTTAAATATACAGGGGTTGGTCCAGATAATACTTCATAAACTATTTTTTTATTTTTGTATCTTCTATTCTCTTGACCAGTTCCTAAACCTTGACTTCCTAAAACATACTCTTGTCTTTTTGCGTCAGCATTAGCAAATTCTGATGTTTTAAGTTGATTGATTAGATTTCCATAAAAGTAAGCATTGCCACCTTTATAGTCTTTAGAGGTTGTTGGGATTATAGAATAATACTTGCCTTTAAAGTTTGCATCTTTTGATATATTAGTTCTTTCTAATGAGATTAATGGAAGTTTTAATTTACCACCACCATCACGTAAATCTACATTATCTTTGATTTGAAATGCTCTTTCGGCAGAAGCCCAAATGATTGGCACTTTTGAGTGACCTTCAAAGGTATTTGTAAATGGTTGTATGTTATTGATTATCCAATTATATACACCAATATCAATAGTTTCAAAAGTGGATTTATTTATTGGAAATTGATGTAACTTTAATGGTTGTGATTTATCGTTCATTTATTATCCTGTATAAATAAGAATAGGAATCTTCTGGTTAAGCTTCTGCATATCATCAGCCATTTTAGCTTCAGATTCAGCAAGCTTATGATAAGTAATTTGGTCAAGAATCTTATTAAGCTCTTCTTTCAATTCCTTTCTTTCTTCCTTTCCTTCTGACATTAGAGCAGGACCATTTAGAGTTACACTCTCGCCAGGAATTGGAATTGTACTAAATTTAGATCTAACGTGTCCAAGCATTTCTTTACAGATTGCAAGAGCATATCTTCTAATCCATTGCTTACCAATTGAGTTTATACTGTTGTATGGTATATTTGTAAATGGAAGTGTATTCATATTGTTTACACCATTAACAGTATCGTCAGAAGAACCAGATGTTGTTTCCCAAGGATTAGATTGGTTTGTAATTGAAAACTCAACCCAATAATTTGAAATACCTATGTCTGATGGTTGTGGAAAAAATCTTATTTTATTATTTTTAATCTCATAAGAGAAATGAGAATTTCTTGTATAGATTGCTGTTTCATATGCCATAGCTTGAAGTTTGTTGTGCCAAGTAGGTATTACTTCAAATGTGCTATCGTCTGCATATTGCCCGTAAGATGAAAGATTGCCAATAGCATTTAAACCACCATAGTATCCAAAGAATCTCCACATTGAATTTGGAGTTTTGTAAAATACTCTTCTAATAATAACTCTTTTATTTCCAACAGAACCAGAGTATGGAACTGGACCACCAGAAGCAGGATCATAATTACTTAAAGAAGCAGATTCAATTATGGCTTGCAAATCATAATCTTGGTCATACGGTGTAATAGGTACAGATGCAGAATAAATTGGTTCAATACCGCCTATACCAGCTTCAGTAGCAAATGCATCTCCATACCTTGAAGCATAATTTAAATTGTATTTTGGATAAGCTAATTGTGGACTTTGACCAGCTAAAGCAGAACCAGCAATAAACTCGCCATCTTGATTAAATGAACCAGTAGCTGCTCCCAACATAGTAGGAAGAGCATTAATTGATTGATGAAGATTGACAAGATAAGAGTATTCTAATACAGCTTCTTCATAAGCTGCGTAAACATTGCCTGTTGTCAATTCAATGTCTAATACATCACCACCAAGTCTTTTATAAACAAATGCAACTTGGTCTGCTGCACCAGAAAGAAATTGAGCATTAGTAGAATAAATACCTAATGGTAATGTATTCGCAACATCGCCAACTCTTCCACTAGATGGTAATACAACTGCGCTTAATGTGGATGCTGGAGTTAAAACAGGAACTGCCATTCATAAATACTCCTTAATACTTTAAATAGTTACAAATAAAAGAAAACCCCCCAAACCTTTCGGAGAGGGGGGATTCTTTGCCTAGTTAGGCTGCTTTATCAAGCGCCGCCAGATTCGCCAATGAGGCCACGGCAAATTACCAAACCATAAAGGTCTGGTTTAACCATTTTCTTAGCGTAACGGGTCATGACGCCTTTACGTGGAACGAAGTCCTCAGTACCAAAGATGGTAGGAGTGACTTGTAGTGGAACGTATGGAGCGTAGACATAACCAGATTCAAGGAAGCTGGAACCCTTACGACCAACGAGGATTACGTTACGAAGGAAGTATGGATCAACGTAAACGTCAAACTTCTTGGAGATTGAACCAACGTTGACTGCTCCAATTTCACCCTTCTCGTCTTCGTGAGTTACTTTAGCTCTGAAGCCAGAGGTGAACTCAAGAATGTTAGCAACTTCTGGACCACATACGATGAAGTTTGCACCACCGCGAAGTGTCTTTCTGTGAATTTGGGCTGATACATCATTGATTGTTTCAATGAGTGTTTCATACCATTGTGATACAGTACCTGTAAAGTCTGGGGCTTTAGCTGATGCACCAATCTCTACGCCAGTTAATCTATTGACGAAAAGACCTGGGGATCTTGACCAATAGAATGTACCAGCAGTTGCACCTTTGATAAGGTCTTCAAGAATTTCGCGGTCAATTTCAAGACCGATTTGTTCTGAAAGAATTGAGGTAAGCTCAACTTCTGCGTCAAGATTGTGGTAAGCATTGAGGTCTTGACCAAGTTCTGGTGTCCATTTTGCTTTGAGTTTCTTGGTTTGTGCAGTTATTGAAACTGAGTCAACTTTGATATCAATTTCTGGAATTGCAGCGTTAGATTCAAGACCCCATGAGCTTTGACCAGCAATTGCGCCAAGAGCGTTGTCTGAACCAGCGGCTACTGTTGTACCAAATCTATCTGATATTGGGAAAGTACAAACGTTTACGTTATCAAGTGCAGTTCCAAGAGTTGTAGAAGTTTCTGAACCAGAAGCTTCTATTGTGAAAAGAACTTTAGTTGAATCTGTTGGGTCAAGTCTTGTAAGACGACGAACCAAACGACCTTCAGCAAGTGTTGATGTTGCTGCTGCGTTTCCCGAAACGAAAGATATAGCAACAAAATCTCTATCATTAAATTGTGCAGCAGCGGCTTTAAAGGTTGAAAGCGGAACAGTTGCAACTGCGAAAGCTGAACTACTTACAAGGTCTGGATCAAAGCGAAGAAGACTTGAAAGAGCGGTATAAGCGGCAGTACCACCATTAAATACTGGAATACCACCGTCAGTTACCGTACCAGAAGCAACGAGAGTTGTTACGATAGCAAGTGAACCAGTTGGTGATGAATAACCATTATTCATATTGTAGAAGCTTTTTTCAGCATTTACACCAGTGAGTGAAACACCGCCAGTGATTTGTTGACCGAGGACACCACCACCGTAGAGTGAATCATTTACTCCGTAACCAAGTCTTGGAGCACCATTGGTGTCAGAGACTTTGAAGTCAAGGAAGAAGATGAGGCCAGATGGAAGGCTCATTGGTTGTACTGATACGAGATCGTTGGCGATAAGACCAGCGAATACTCTGCGAACGATTGGGAATGCAACTGCTGCGAAACCTTCTACGTCGCCGCCAGCCATGCTGTTAGACTCACGAAGAAGTTCTTTAGCTTGATTCTCAAGAAGTCTAGCCATGGTGTGTTTGTTTCTTTCTGAGGAAATGCCTTCAAGAAGACCTGTTCTTTCCCATTTTCCTAAGAGGGCTGAGCCTTCTGCTTGAAGATCTCTTTGTACCATACCCTCTGTCAATTTTTCAATAATAGACATAGTAATAACTCCTTAAATGTTATTTATTTTTAATACCAGCCAATCTTTGCATTCTCTCAATTACTGGAGGTGGTGCATCGTTTTGTCTGGTTTGCATGATGATTGATGAAGTTCTATTTATTGCTTCGCTAAGTGATTTTGGAGTTGCAACTTTGTTGTCACTCACCACGGTGCTTTGAAGTGTTTGATAGATTGTTTTTGCTTCATCGGCTGATTCGGCATTGGATAGTGCTTCGACAATCTTAGATTTTTGTCGCTCATTCAAGGAGTTGCTATTCAATACTTTATTTTTGTATAAAAGTTTGGCATTTGATACTGTGATAGTATCAAGCCTCTCTTTAAGTGTTGAAACTGCTGATTCGTACTCTTCAACTCTGTTTGCGAGTGCTTCTGCAATTTCAGAAATTTTAGCAAGTTTATTTTGAACTGAATCAATTTTTCTTGCCAATACTCTGTTTTCTTTTGTAAGTTTTTTGTTTTCTTCGCCAATTTCTGCGGCTTCTTCTTCAGCTTCAAGTTGTGCTTTTTTAGCTGCTGAAACGTCTTGTGCGTATTCTACTGCTCGTTTTGTAGGTTGCTCTGTGTCACCATATGTAACAACTTGTGCATCAACTGTAAGCTTCTCATAAAGATCTAAAAGTTCTTCTTTGTTAACTTCATATTCTTCTTGAAGTGCTACTGGTTCTGGACCTGCGGTTGGACCTAACGTAGCTGGATTTGGCATATTGCCACCAACTGGAATTCCTGCTTCACTTGCCATATCTTCAATGTCGGAAAGATTTAAATCAATTGTTACTTGTTCTTTATCTTCTGGACAAGCACATAATTTTTGACCATCTCTAAAAGCTGATGGTGCTTGGTTTCTCACATTAGCACCACCACCCATAGCTTGATCGCCGCCCATACCAGCAGCAGATGTGCCAGTTCCAGTTGGTTCGGTTGCAGATGGTTCAGTAAATCCTTCTTCTTGTTCTAAAAGATTTCTTAAAGCCTCTTTTACATCTGTCGAGTATCTTTCTAATACTTGTGCTTCTGCGTTCTTAAGAGCGGCTTCCTTAAGTGCTGTTGCATCTATAATTGCTTGTTCTAACAAAGAAGACATTAATTAATTCTCCAATAATTTTATAATAGTAATCAATGATAAATAGTAACCATTTTTATAAAAAACCATTATTATTATAAAACTGAAGTAAAACCTTTAGCTTTAGCAACTAAAGTATCATTATTATAAAATTCAACTATTTCTTCATCTTCTGCTTGATACATTTCAACAGTTATAATTTTTTGTTCATTATTGTTTAAATTAATGATAAAATTATTTTGATTAAAATTGTAATGATTTGTTACTTTAATTTTAGAAACATTAATGTTTTCATTGATTAAAAAAATAATGTATTGTTGTATTGTCATTTTATGCCTTTAATAAAATTGTATTACTTGTTGCAGTAGTTGATGAACCAAGAATGTATCCATTAACAACAGAAGATAAAGTAAACTTAGTATTAGATAAACTGTTTGGAAATGTTAATACTTCTCTAAATCTTCCATACCAAGTTCCACCACCATCTTTCTCAAAGAAAATTGGTTGTCGTACAAATTCACCAGCTATGTTTTTGTATGTAGAAGCATTTGTTGCGTTATAATTTACATTTTGTCTTTCCATAGCAAGCATAGTGGAAGTACCTGGAGAAAATATGGCACAATGTGCTTGAGCATTTGCAGTAGTATGGTATAATAAACCAGAGGTTCCTACTCCTTGATGTGCTATTTCCGCAGCAGAACCACCAGAAGTCATTATTCCATATAATTTACCATCACTTTCAGAACATGAAGAATTTGAGCTTTCTGGATCGAGTATTGCCCCACCTACTGTATAATACAAAGAACCAGCAGCAGTTTCGTGAACTATCCAAATTGTATCTATAGTTTCATAAATATGAACATATAAAGTAGCAGCAGCAGCAGGACCAGGACCGCCATAGTATCCACTAAACTGTCCTGCACTAAAAGGATTTGCATTACTCCAAGATACATAGCTTCCAGCATTCTTTGCTAATCCTATAAAAAATTTTGTAGAAGAATATACATCTGGCGTCAACATTGTTGGACTACCAGCACCACCACCAGCACATATGATTTTTTGTCCTAAAGAAGAACTTGCTGGTGATAAAATGGCAGCTACTGTTGATGCTGCTAAAGTGCAACTCCAAGCAACGTCAGTTCCAGCACTACGAGAAGTTCCATCTGCATAAGTTGTGCTTGTTAGTGCAGAATTAATAGCAGAAAAAGAACCAGATGGTGTTTGCGCTGGTAATGTAAACCTTCCAATATATTTGTGTGATAAAGCTGCTAGAGACATTTTATACTACTACTCCTGTTGAAATTTCTAATGATGTAATTGTTGGTACTGTTGAAATGTTGTCTATTAAAACTTCAGCATATTCTGGTGCTGAGAAAGTAACAGCAGCACTTACAAGTACCCATGCTAATTGATTGTTTACCCAACCTAAAACATAATTTTGTCTGTTTTCTGATGGTGGAGGTAAAACAGATGGTGATGAGCTTGTATTAAAATAGGGTAATCCGTCCGAACTTCCATTGAATTGTTTTGCGTTTAATATAGCTAATGAAGAACTGATTGATGATGATAAAGCTGCTGTGCTAATAGTTAATTCTTTATTTACTCCATCAGTATCAGAATCAGTTGTAGTAGTTGTTATTACCACTCCACCAACACCAAATATTTCTAATGAGTCTGAGCCAGTTGCAACCAATGTTGTTTGACCATTGACAACTATGTTCTTATAATGTGAACCTATTGAGATTTCTATTTCATTGGTTGCTGATTGAGAAACTTGAAAACCAGTATTATTATCAAACTTTATTTTTGACACTTTATTGTTAAAAGCAACACCATCTGCACTTGTTCCAGATACTGTAAGGCTTATTGGAAGTCCTACCCAATTTGATGCTGTAATTGTAGTTAATGTAATTGTGTCAGCTAAGTTTAAAGTTACTGCACCAGTAGTTCCACCGCCTGTTAAATTTGTGCCTGCTGTTACAGAAGTTATATCACCACTTCCACCACCTCCACCAGAAACACCTTCTAATGAAGAACCATCACCAACATAAAATGATGCGCTAAATTGTCCAGGTGTCATTGATGCTATGATTGAGCCACTTACCATAAATTCTATTTTATTATCATTAAATAGAATTTTTGTATCCTTTTGTAGATCTTCTTCTGCTATTAGGTCACCAATTGTTTGTGAACCTTTTGAATATTTAAATGCCATAGAATTAAATAGTATCTAAAAATAAAAAGGGAGGCACCCCCGAAAGGATGCCTCCACTTTTTTATTGGTATTAAACCAAATCCAACAGAAGGAGGATTAGAATACCATCCAGGCTGAGCCGTCCCATACCAAGGATACAGCAGCGCCGTATGATTGGAGAAGGACAGAAGCTTCACCTTCGATTGTTGCACCAGCTTGAGCGGCTACTATTACTGATGGGCTGCTTGCTTCAGCTACAACACACTTGACTCTGTGTTCTTGACCAACTACTGGTGAAGATGGAAGAGTAAGGGTAATGTTTGCAGTAGCTTTTGTTACGTTGCTGCTGATTGTGGCATTTGCACCTTTGGATTCAATTGAAAGTACAGTTGAACCAACGAAACTACCGTAGAAGGAACCAGCTTTGATTGATGGCATTACCATTGGGAGTGATGAGGAAAGAGCATTTCCAACATCAGCATCAACAGCAGTCTTCAATGAAGCGTAGGTGCCAAGTTCAATACCGTGGTTTGCAGCAAATGCTGATGAACCAGAAGCGATTGTTACGAGTGAATCTTTAACAATCAATTCGTTGGTATTGAGGTAGGTAGTAGTACCATTTACGGTAAGATTGCCACCAATGGTTACGTTGTCAGAGAATGTTCTTGAACCAGCGATTGTGCTCTTAAGAGCAACAGCGTCGGCAGTAATTTCAAGAGCATCACTGTTTACTGCTACATCAAGAGTAACAGTTCCACCAAGGGAGACTAGACCACCACCAGTAAGAGCTGAACCAGCAGTTACTGTTACTGAGCTATTGACAAGTTTACCATTCTCAATACCGCCAGAGAGCATTGAGTTAGTAATACCAAGAGCTTTAACTCTTAGATTATCGCTGTTAATCTCAATTGATGAAGCATCGACATTAACTCTCAATGAGCCAGTAGCGACCAATGAAAGACCATCGCCAGCAGCGTATGCATCAAGTGCAAATCTACCATTAGCAGCATTGTAAGCAAGACCACCGCTTGGTCCTGCTGATACTACGCTTCTTGCTGAACCAGTGAAGCTTGTACCAAGAACACCAAATACACCAGTACCGCTTACATAGCTGATGAAATCAGAACCAGCAAAGTGTGCTCTTGTTTCTGCTGCTGTTGGACCATTGTATGTAAATGCACCAGTAGATGAGTTGTAGCTGAAAGAACCATCTCCACCACCATCAACTGCTGATAAGTGTGCTCTTACTTCTGTAGCTGATGGACCTGTGTAAGTAAATACACCATCAGCATAGCTGAATGATCCGTCACCACCAGCGTCAACGGCTGAGAAGTGTGCTCTAGCTTCTGCTGCTGATGGACCTGTGTAGCTTATTACACCTGTTGAGGCATTGTAGCTAAGTGAACCATCACCACCATTGTCAGTTACAGAAACTACTGATCTTGCTGAACCTGTGAAAGCAGCAGCAGAAACACCAATTGTTCCAGTTGAATCATCGAAGGTTACAAAGTCTGAACCTTCAACAAAATCAGCTACTACGTCACGAATTGAGCCAGAAAGACCAGCAGCGATTTCAGTTGTGTCTACGCTAAGAACACCAGAACTGAAAGCAAGACCAGCACCAGCGATTGATGATGAAACAGCAAATTGACCACCAGCGAAGGATAGACCATCGCCAGCAGAAAGATGTGCTCTTACTTCAGAAGCTGATGGGCCTGTGTATGTAATTACGCCAGTAGAAGAGTTGTAAGAAAGTGAACCATCACCACTTACGTCTGTTACAGAAACAGCTCCTCTTGCTCTTGCATCTGTGTAGTAAAGGTTTGTACCTTCAGCAAGATCAGCAGTATCGAATGCATTTAGTTCTGCAATCTTGGTAGAAGCAATGCTTCCAGCAAGTTTGTCGTTTGTAACAGCCAAATCTTTGATTTTTGCTGTTTCAACTGCATCGGTTGCTAATTTAGCTACTGTAACAAGCGAATCAGCAAGTTCTGCTGTATTAATTACGCCAGCATCAAGATCTACATCACCATTAACGAGAAGACCGCCTTGTGAGGTAATTCCTTGGGCTGTTTCGATTGAACCAGAAAGTTTGGCTTTACCTAGTTGAAATTTATATGCCATATTTAGATTGCTCCTAATAAAAAACGACACATAGTATAAAAGCCGAAACTGTTAGACTATGTGCCGTATTATTAATTAGTAAGATTGTTTATCTAAAGCACTTGACAAATAAAAAAAATGTGTTAGTAAATAAACCACCTTGAATGACCGTCTGTATAAATACTCAAGCAAGCGTAAGGAGATTCAATAGTTGCAAATTGTTCTCCGTCTACAGTATCCCCATTTGTAATGTGAACAATAATATTATTTGTGTCTGCCATACCACCTTCATCTTTAATAATGAATGTTCTTCCACCTGTTGAAGATTCAGCTTTTGGAAGGTAAATATGAACTGAACTTGTAAGTACGTGTGTTTGAACACCAACAAAGTATTGAGCATGATTAATGCTGTATGTTCCTGTAACTTCAATTCTATTTAAAATAGTTCCCTCAGCTTTTATCAAAGAGGCTGAAACGAATCCAAGATTTGTTCTAGGATCTATAATTAATTGGTCACCTATTGTAATTGGAGTAGACTTAAAAACTTTGTATCCCATTTTATCTCCTAGAATAAATGCCAACCAGTTGCAGTTTTATAAACGTTTATACCACCGTGGTCAGTATTTATAATTACTGCTGGATCTCCATCAATTAAATTTCCTACTGAAGCGGAAACAATAATTGATTTTCCAGGCTGATCTGCTAAACCTATTTCATCTTTAACTATAAAAGTTCTTCCATTAATTACAGAGGATAAAGAAGGAAGTGTTACAGTAATACCAGAATAGTTTGTATTAACTCCGATGTAATAATCAGTAGAAGAAATTGAATAACTTGATGTAATAAGAACAGTTGAAAAGACTACTGAATAAGCTTGTGGTGGTGCTTGAACTTGAACACCATTTATGTAGATAGAACCAGATACATTTACCGATCCTGTTATTAAAACTGTATCTGATGGTGAATCACCAAGATAAGTATTATTTCTTACTGTTAAATTATTCTCTGCAATTACATTTGTGAATAAACCAGTAGATGTTGGATTATAACCAGAATTAGAACCAGTAGAAGTTGATGTTGTTTGTCTAACTGGTGTAGTAAATTTACGTTCTGTTTTTGAATTAATTATTGGTGCTTCAAACAAAGACTGTCTTGCTCTTATGCAATTAGCCATAACTTCAAATCTATTTTCTATTTGACCAAATAATTGTTTTGGCTCTTGTAGGCCAACTATTTCGTAGAAAGTATCACCATACATTACAAAGTCACCCTCGCGAACATATAGATCTTGATCTTCTATTAATCTACGTTTGTGAAAATGAATTTCTAATTTTGTTGATTTATCTAAACCAAACGAATCTTCTGCTGTTGTTTTAATACCATCAAATTTTACAAGGGCATAAACTCTTACTGGTGGCAAAAATGTTTTATTTATTGCCTCACCATAAAGAGGATGATAATTGGAACGTTCAACATCTATTGAATAATATAATACTTGTTGACCAATGACTCTCTCGATGAGTTCGTCATTGACCTGTTTAACAAGGTTGCGCTCTTTCTCGCCTGTAAATAAGGGAGGTGGAGGCGTTGCTGGCTGTTGCCAAGCAGTATCATCTTTTTTCTTTCTAGGTCTTGCCATTATAACTGTAAATAGTTTATTTTTTTAAAATCCTTGGGTTACTAAATTGTAAAAAACTCTACCAGTAACATTGGTTGTTTTGTTGATTGTCGAGGTCGAGTAGTTGAAAAACATGGCGTCGCCCCCACCGTTCTCACCGTATTGAAATCTGACTGGGTAGTAGACGCCAGCTGTGAGAGCGGCTGTACCTGACGTTTCAACTAGACCATGAAGACCGCCGTTGTTAACAGTTGCGTTGGCTGTTGAGAATCCAGAGACTGCGTTGTTTCCTATCCACATGTAAGATGCATCGTCAGAATTCAAGTAGAAAGTGTATGTCTCTGTTGTGGAAGGCACGAAGTATCCGAGCCATTGCATGCTGAAGCTATTGCCGTCTTCCGAAATTGGCTCTTCAATGACCGTTGTTTGGACAGTTGTCGCAGTCGCGGTGGCTGTAGCAAAAAAAGAAGGAACATCATTAAAATAGCCAGAATAAGTTGTTCTAAATAAACCAGCAGACAAAAAACTTGCTGGTCTATAAGATAGCGGTCCTGCAAAGGAAGATAATCTTGAAATCATTAAACACCGTACCTGCTGCGATCAGCTTGAAAGTTAGTTAAGACTTGTTCTGCTGAGAGTGCAGAATTATACACATGCAAAGCTCCAAGTCGCATATTGGAGAAAGTTCCGTCGCCTAAGTTTGTTATGGTGGCGTGGGCGATGGCGTAGTGTAATGCTAGGTTTGCACCATCGTTGTAGGGTGTTGATCGCGTTATGGTGGGGGAAGTAACGGCAAGCGCACCGTTGACATAGCCTCGCAGGACCGATCCATTGAATGTAAAACCTGCGTAGTACCAGGCACTTAGTGGGGTCGATATGGTTGATGAAAATCCTGGCTGATTTTGCCAGACAGAGAACTTCATTGTCCCAGCGACCATCTCAATCTGTGAGTCATGCCAGCCAGTATTTGGAGTCGTCTGTCCAAGCTCTTGGACAATAACGCCGTTGTCTATGGGATAGACCCAAGCAAATATGGAGATCACCGTTGATGTGTTCACAGGGGACAGCTTTGAGTTGAGGCTGGTGTTGGTCGTGAGGTACTGGTTGGTGCCGTTGAACGTGAGGTAACCAGATGAGTATGTCGGGGTGTTGAAGAGCGTAGCATTACTGCTGGCTTGAAGATCAGTGACAGTTACGCCAGTTCCTGGATATGACGAAGCGTTGCCAATGTCATAGTTGAGAATAAGTCCTGTTGAAACAATTACGCTTCCTGTTGTGAATGGAAAGAATGAGATAGGACCAGCAAACGATGAAATTCTGCTAATCATAATTTTATCCGTATGTGCTCATTTGTCCCAATGTAACAAAAACACTTCCAGAACGTATAAGTGAGAAACCAAATATGTCGTGTTTGTTTGCATTTCCTGTTGGAATTACATTGTTTGCCCAATTTATGGTACTTGATGTGGTATTAATTTGAACAGCGGAAATTATTCTTGGAGTTGCGCTTTGTGATAAAATTACTGTCACAGATGTTGCTCTATCAGCAGTTGTTGAAATATTTGTAAAGTTTGCAGTAATATTTGCAGTTGGACCATTGTTATAAAAAATTGAATTATTAGTAGTATCAAAAGTAACAGAACCAGTTCCAGCAGAGGACAATGTTATTCTTTCTGATATTTTACCAACAATTGAAGCTCCAGCTATGTTCATACCACCAGCAAGAGTAATGTTAGAACCTGTGATATTTGAACCGCTTATTGTTGTAAATTGTGCAGTTGTTCCAGAAACTGTTGAACCAACAAATGAACCACTTACAGATACTCCTACTTTTGTAACAGATAAAACTGTACTTCCACTTGTTACTAAATCGATCTGATCCTCACTAAAATCAATTTTTGTATTTAATTGTGGGTCTACAACGGCAATTAAATCTCCTATTAATTGTGAGCCAGTTCCAAAATGATTATATGCCATCTTTAATTTATTTATCCTCTTACATTTATAAATAGATGCAAAACAATAAAAAGGGCGGTATTACCTAAAGAATACCGCCCTTCAATCAATCAGTTTGGATTAGAAGATCTTCCAAAGATTATTTGCAGAATCTACATAAACTAGTTCTAATGCTGCATCTGGTGAAGCAAGAACTACTGTTGTATTACCAGTAAAATCAATTGCCTTAGCACCAGCAGAAACAGTTAATGTGTTAGTAACGTCACAGTTGTGAGGAGCTTTAACTTTTACAGATTGACCTACGCTTGGTGAAGCTGGAAGCGTCCAAGTGTGTGGTGCTGTGAAATCTGCTTGGCTGTAATTGATACCTACTGATAGTGTTCCGTTTGCATCACCAAGATTTGTTACTTGTTGTGTTACGTTACCATCTACCGTAGCAAATACTGTCTTAGCTTTGAAATCTGTTAGACCAGCAGTACCGCTTACTTGGAAGAAATCAGTTGATGTTCCTGCTGATGAGCTTTGGAAGTTGAATTGATAACCTGTGCTACCAAGTGTAAGACCAGAGCCGTTAGCTAGAAGTGAAGTTGTAGAGCCAGAAGCAATTATGATATTCTTGTCTGTAATTTCTACTGTTGTTGAGTTTACAGTTGTAGTAGTACCTTGAACTATAAGATCACCACCAACAATTACGTTTCCAGAAGATGATAAAGATGTTACTAATGTTGCTCCAAGTGTTGAACCTTGTGAAGCGGTGAGAGTTTGAGCACGAACGGCACCACCAAGAGCAACCACGTTACCAGCAGTTTGTACAGCGTTTGATGCAGATAATACACCAGCAGTTACAGATATATTACCTGTAGAAGTAATACTACCGTTAACAGCTACTGAGCCTGTTATGCTTGCTCCACCAAATGTAACTGTAAGACCGTTTCCGATTGTTGCAATACCACCAGCTTGTAAAGCACCAGAACCAGAAATGTTAGTTGAGTTTACACCACCATTAAGAGATGCTAAGCCACCAGCTTGTAGGGTTGATGAAGCTGATATATTTGATGCATAAATGTTGGTCCAAAGATTTGTTACGCTACCAAGATCAACAGTAGAACTTGGAATCAAATTTGTTTGTATTCTTGCTTGAACAGAAAGTGTATCTGTTAATAAGTTATCGCCTAATACTGTATTACCACTAACAATTAAGTTTCCAGAGATTGTTAGATTTGTTGGACTAAATGTTGCTACTGTTAATGTTCCAAATTGACCAACAGAAGCTGAAACGCCTACTGATGAAGAGAGAGCTTGAACAGTAGTGGTTCCACCAACATCAAGCGTAGAAGAAGCACTTAGTGTTGTAAATTTACCACTAGATTGAGTAGATGCACCAATTGTAGTAGCATTTATTGTACCACCATTGATTGCAAATAGTGAACCAGTTATTTGACCATTTACAGTAATAACATCTGCTGGAGCGTCACCAAGAGCTACGTTACCATTTAGAGTTGTAACACCAGTAGCGGTCAAGGTGGTTGTACTGATTGTTGATGGACTAAACGTACCTACAGTTAATGTTCCAAAGTTTGCTGTTGAAGCAGACATATTGGAAGATGCTGTTATGTTTGTTGAGCTGATATTTGCTGGGCTGAATGAACTTACTGTTAATGTACCGAAATTACCTACAGCACCAGAAACTGTAGTTGAACCTGTAATATCTACTGTTGCTTGTAATGAACCAGAATGTTGGTAACTACCAAACGAAACTTTATATGCCATTTTTTATTATTCTCCTTTTAGAATAGTTAAAATAAATAGTATGATACTTTCTAATAAATAAAGTATTTGCTTGTTCCGTCGCAATAAACATTTACTGCTGCATAAGGAGAAGTAATAGTTAGGATACTTGATCCATCAATACTTTGCCCAAATACAGAACAACTTAAAATAATGTTTCTATTATTAGCATTTCCACCTTCATCTTTTATTACATAGTGTTTTCCACTAGGTAAAGTTGAAGCATTAGGCAAAGATAAAGTTACAGACCCTAATGCATTAAATGTATCAATGGCTATAATGTGTTGAGAAGAATTCAACGAAATACTAGATGATGTACTGCTTCTACCTAATATGATTGTATTAAATTTACCAACACTTGAAGTTAAGGCACTGCCACTAAAAGTTAAGCCAGATGAACCAGTTAGTCTTCCTGTATTGCCATCTTTAAATTGAATTGTCCAATCATCACCAGCGCCATCAACATTTGATGCTTGTACTCCAACTATTTGAAGACCATCACCCTTAAAAGATGTAGCTTGTACTTGTGCTGATGAAGAAATTGCTTGTACAAAAGAGGAACCTGTTACTGTCAAACCGCCTCTCAAAATTGAAGAGCCAGTTACTGTAAGACCGTTACCACTAGATAATCCATTGGAAGAAGAAATAATTCCAAAAGAAGTTATGTTACTTCCTGCTGTAATTGTTCCAGATGTTAATAAAGAAGTAGAAGAAGATACTTGTCCTGTTACTCTAACATTACCAGTTAGAATTAATTCGTTTGTTGTATAATCAAAAATAAGATTCGAAGAAGCACCAAAAGCAGAACCAGAATTATATTGTAAATACTTATTTAATCCTGCTGGGCTTGTTGTTCCTCCGCTGCCAGAAACGCCAAGATAAGCTGATGCGGAAATTGTTCCAACTACTGTTAGGGTGTTTGTACTTGGATTAAATCTAAAGTTATTTGATCCAGAAAATACACCAGAACCAGAATTGTATTGAACAGAATTGGTTGGACCAGCAGCAGCAGCCGATCCAGTAATTACATCACTTACATAAGCCCAACCAAATCTTGACATTTTAACCTACCCCTACAGATCCAGACCAATTTGGAAGACCTGTTGGACCAGATTTAGCCAACAAATTTGTTTCTATGTTTGTTAATTCTGCTGCTATACGAACAGTTGTTGTAGTTGAACCAGAATTAGAAAGTAAAAAAATTGATGATACTTTTACTCTTAAATCCACTTTTGAATAATCAGAACTTGTTGTTCCATCGTGTTGATGAATTACAAAATAATTATTAGTGTTCTTTACGCCGTTTGCTGAGAATCCAATTCTTAGATCTGCCAAACCAGTATTAGATACAATTATTCTTTGTGTAACATCTGGAAAAACTATCTCAACTGGAGTGCTTGAAGAAACAGGAGCAGTAGCACCAGTAACATATGGAATACCAGATACTTGATAAGAACCTACATTCTGTAATCCAACACCATAAGGATATTGCTGTGACATTTTTAATCTTCCTTTCTTTTATCGAATCTTTTATTGTAATTAGATTCTCTTTGTAATTCTTTCTGTTTTTTCTCTGCTTGTGCTTTTTTCCATTTTGCAATACCAGCAAGTTTGGCTTTTCTTTTTGTTACTGATGGTTTTTCGTAATAACGTCTTTCTTTTACTTGTTCTACGATTCTTTCTTTTTTAACTTTCTTTAAGAATCTTTTGACCATTCTCTCAAATGGTTCGCCTTTCTTTTCTTTAACTCTCACATTAACGTGAGTATTTTGTTTAGACATATACACCTCTCAATTCATTTAATTTTTGTCTAAGCTTATTAACTTTATTTTCTTGTATTTGTTTTGCTTTTTGCAAAGTTGCATTTGCATCTTGAACAGTCATAGTATCTAATTTACCATCTAAATCATTTAACTGTCTATCTGTAAAATTCTTTGGATCAACGAGGAAATACTCTCCATAATTTCTATCGCTTGCAGCCTTAATAACATCTAAATAATTAAATTCTGTTTGTCCTTGTGGAATTAAATTATTGTTTGCTGCAAATATAATAACTGCTTCTGCGCCAGTTTGGGCTGTTGCTGCTACAGGATCTTGTTTAGCAATATTAACAAGTTGTGTTAAATCGTGTACTAAAGCGTCTTTAACATCTTCTTGTTGACCTGCTTGACTTATACTTCTCATAAGAGCATTTTTTTGTAATAGTTTGATATTTTCTGGAGTCAGCTCTTCGTAGGCTTCTAATTGTTCTGGCGTTGCTGATTTTATGTACTTAAATATTGCAGAACCTGTTTTTTGCATACGTTCTAGTTCATCTGGCTTTATGTTATTTGCACTAAAAACATTATCAACTTGTCTAGTTAATTCTTTTATATCTTCTTCAGAACCGCCTTCTTCTTTAAGTTTGTCAAGCTTGTTTTGTAATTGTTTTTGAGTTTTAAATAATGTAGCAAATTTTTCTATGTCTTCTTTTTTCAAATCAATATTTAATTCTCCTAAAACTTTTTCAGTTACTCCAGCTTCATCTAATATTTGTTCAATAGTTTTGCCACCAGAACTATCTTTTCCTTCAGAACCCATAGCTGTCATTTGATGACCTGGGACCATCATAAGTGCGGCAGCAATAGCAGGAATTACAAGATTTCTAAATTTAGAGCTTGTTTTACTTTTTTGTTCTTCTTGTTGCTCAATTAAATAATTTCTTAATTCTTGACGAATAACATTTCTTAATTGTTGCTCTGTTAGTCTTTTCACTTTATTTGTCTCCAACCACCCGTCATTCTGAGTAACCCAGATATGTCAACACCAGAATCGGTAGGGTCAACTCCAGCTAAAGGAGATGCTACTGATTCTGCTGCTTTAGCTGAGCCTGTATCCTTTGGTGCTGGTGCGGGGGTAGTACCTTCAAAAAGATTTACACCACCATATGCACCTTTTGTAACTTCTTCTAATCTCTTTCTTCTTTCTTCAATTAATTTTTGTTTCTCTGCTGCTCTATCTTGTTGTAATTGTTTGTTCATTTGTGGTTGAACTTGTTTTTGTTCTACCATTTGAACAGATGAAGTTTGTTTAATTATTTCTGATATTACAGTTGTTAGTTCTTCTTGCATTGCTTCTTTTACGAGTTGCTTTACAAGAGGACGTAAAGTTTTCTTTAAATCATTTGAATTCATTTTCTTCTCTTAAGTTTTCTTATTTCATCAAGATGTTTTCCAAAAAATTGTTTTTCTGGGTTTATACTCTTTTGTTGTTTTTTGTTTTGATATTGTGAAGTACCTTGCTCTTGAGTTTTATATTGTGAAATATTTTTAAGTGCATTGAAAGCATCAATTACCATTTGATTATTAAATAATCTATGTAATGATAATTCTTCTCCTATATCATCAATAATAAAATGTTCAAAAGCTAAAACTGTTTTTCCAAGTAAACTATTTGGAATAATAAGGCTTTTCTTTAATTTATTTAATTCTTGATCGTTGGATGTTATGTTCTTATTTTCATTTTCATTAAGACCAGCAGGTCTTTTTTTTGCATTTTCTATTTCTTTAATAAAAACATGATATATCTGTTTTTCATTTTGTGAAACAATTTTATCTTTTTTATTCTCTATACTTTTAACCAAATGATCAAAGATTGCACTTAGTGCTATAGCAGGTTGAAAAGATTTGTATTTTTGTATTGCTACATCAATATCGGATTCTTTTTGAATAGGAACATAATATTGTCCGCTTTTAACTTTATATGCATCATCATAATAAATATCATGTTCTATACTTTTTTTTCTTTGTTGATCTCTATAGGATGATAGTTTTTCCTGTGCCGTAATTTCTTCATCTGATCTAATTGTTTCATCTTTTGGTAAACCATAAAGACTTCCTGGTATATCTTTTGGATGTATATTTTTTGTTGGTTTTGGTGGCTCTATTTGCTGACCGCGACCAGTTAATTTTTGATAAGCAGATTTAATACCAGAACCAACTCTTTGGAGAAAACCTTGCTCTATTAAATATTGTGTTAATTCTTCTCTAATAACAGTCCTTAATTGAGATTCAGATAATAGCATAAAATAAAATTCCTTTACAATACATAAATAGAAAGCGGCACATAAAAATGCACCGCTTTCAGAAAAAAACCTATAACTTAGGTTTTGTTTTTAGATCAGCCTTTTTTCCCCATTGGCTTCATTTTGTGATCTTCGCCTTTCATTTTTTTAGCTGCTGGTGGTCTTTTACCAGTATCCATTCTTTTAGCAGCCATTGCGCCTTTTTCGCCTTTCATCATTTTAGCAGCTTTTGCTTTTTTAGCTTCTGCAAGTTGTTGCTCAAGTGCTGCAATTTCTGCATCAACTGTCTCAACTTCTGTCTCTGTCTCGGTTTCTGTCATTTCGTTTGTGATTGCCTCAAGTTCTTCTTTGATGATTTGCTTGAGTCTTGCTGTAGTAAGTTGCATTTATTATCTCCTTATTTTTTTAATAAATCTTGAATTAAATTATTTAATTTTGTTTGTTTGTTTTCTGTAACAATCTTTTTATTCTCTTGGAACATAAATGCACCGTGAGTTGAAGGTTCAGAAACAATATCAAAACAAATAAGATTGAAATCGTCTTCAACAATTGTCTCGCCTCTGTTTTCTCTAACAGAGCCAGTACCTCTTGAAGAAATACCAATCTTTACGTTTGCGTTTATAAGTTCTTTAAGTACTTGACCAGATGGTGTGTTGAGTACTTGAATTTTACCCATTACATCATTTCCATTCCACCAAGTTTCTGTAACAAGATGGGAAACATTTCGGAGATTAATAACAGATTGATCTGGATGATCTAGCTCTCCCAATGCTCTTCTTTCTTGAACAAGTTGTTTGTATACATTCATCTCTCTTGAAAGAACAGAATGTGGATAAATTCTTCCATTACCATTTCTAGCATCGGCTCTTTGTATAACGCCAGATAGCATCATACCGCCTTGTTTTATAAAATGTTTATCAGACTCTGTGAGTATGTCTTCACAAAGACCATCAGGGCATAATTCAAAAAATTCTCTTAATAATGATTTTGACATTTATTTAGTTTCCCGTACCTTTCGGTTTACCCCTACAACACAAACGAACTGGCTGTAACGCCCACTTTCTAGTCCAAAAACCTTGTGTTAAATTAGTTTTCATAATTAATCTCCAACTATTCTAATTAGATTCATTTTTGTTATTCTTCTTTATTGATCTTGAAATTAATTCCAAAATCGGTAAATAATGAACAAAGAACATAAGAACTCCCCGATGATAAACAAGCAAGTAAGAACATATCAATTATGTTTGGATTTATACTTGTTAAGTTAGATAGTTTCATCATTAAAGTAACAAACCATCCAACGTGAAAACCCATACACATAGGGCATTTAAATAGTTCTCCCCATAATCCTTCTTTTGGTCTAACACAAGAAAGTATTGAACCATAAACAAGGATATTGGTTAAACCATAACAAGCAAGAATAAAAAACAAAATCCACATTATTTCTTCTCTTTTTGCTCTCCAAGATAAGCAATGTTGTAATGTTTGTTGATAGAGTAAGCAGCAGTACCAATTGAACCTTGACGAGCTTTCTGTGGTACTTCACCAAGTTCAGTAGAATCTTCTTCTTCTGGATCGGTAAGGTAATCATCTTGTTCTCTTCTCATTTGTCTTTCATACTCAAACGATGGTCTTTCTTTGTCCATAAACAGGGCAGTTGAGAAAACAATAACTTCAATTGGATCTACTTTTTCTTCTGTTTGAGGAATAGCAGCTTCCATCGATGCATAGATGTTTCCTGCTTGAATTGTTGATGGATCTATTACGCCGCGTTTATAAAGAAAGTCTAAATATTTATTTTGTGTATAATAAGTTTTATCATCCATTGAAAGAGTTGATAGAACAAGTATTTTTCCTTTTGATGGAGAAATTATAATGTCAATGTAAGGATGATCTTGAATAATAAAATTACCATCTAAAGTTTTTCTTATGTCAAGTTTAACTTTAGTTTTTGGTGGCTCTTTTGGAGCACCTGGCATTGTATCATCTTTTACTTTTATTTTTATTGCCATTAGGAAAGTTCCTTAACAATTCCTTGAAGTTTAAGTACTTTCTCAATAACTTCGTGGTTTATTTGAATGTTCTTAATATTTTCAATTACAGTAAGAACATCTTGTCTTTGTGTGCCTTCGTTAAGTTTACTTGTATTTTTAACAATATATTTTAATCTTGAAATCTCTTCGTTGAGATAAATTTTGAAATCAAAATCACCATCTGAGAAAGATGCAATATATCTTGTTAGTAACTCTTTCTGTTCTTCAAGAAGAGTTGTGCCATACTTGTTATTAAATTTCTTGACGAACTCTTTATAAACAATGTTGTCAATTGGTTTGAGTGTTTGTGTTTGATCTTCACTTACTATTCTTTCTATCAAAAACTGTTCCAAAATAACTCTTGTCTTTATTGGAATTTCTTGATCAAAGATTTGTGCTATTGTTGCAAGGTCTTTGTAATTTGACATAAAGTTTGTAAACACAGCAGGACCAAGTTGTTTGTTTACATTATTTATAACTTTTGTTTGATCATTAAAAATATGTTGCTGATTAAGTCCAAAATAAACTCTTTTGCCTTCGTTAATCATTCTTTCTGCTGTTTCTTTTGGTAGTCCTCTAGATTCATAAAGAGATTTATAAACATCTAGTTCTTTTGCTAATGATGTTCCTTTTTTAAAATGTTCTTTGATTATTGATAGGACAATAGCTTTTCTCTTTTCATCTTTTGTAACAATTGCTTTTGTAAGCTCTTTTGTTAAAGACTCAAAAAGAAAAGCGGTATTTCTTTTCTTATTATGTTTAAGTTTTATTCTTTCCATTATTTTTGGACTCCAGACTTTCGATTAATTGACGAGTTTCACGTTCTATTCTAAATAGTTCAAATTCTTCTTCATTGTTGTTATTCTTTTGATTTTCTTTAAGAAAGTCGCCAATAAGTGAATTTAGTTCTTGATCTTTCATTACATTTTTACGACTTGCACTTGCAGTAAACCCACCACCAGAAGCTAAATTACTTCTTTTGTGGGCACCAAGATCTCTCTTATCTCCACCTCTAAATTTAGCTGGTGTGTACATTTTTCCTTTAGAAGCTTGTGTGGTTGTTTGTGTTTTACCATTATCATCTCTTCTCTTTGATGGTGCTGCCAATAATGTGCCTCCACCTTCTTCTCCTGCTGCTGGTGTTGCTTCTGGAGCTTCTGGTGCTGCACCCTCTTCTCCACCCTCTGGCCCGCCGCCTTCTGGAGTTGGTGCTCCACCCTCTGGTGGTGCGCCTCCTTCTGGACCTCCAACTTCTGGACCTCCACCTCCACCAAGACCTAAACCGCCTCCACCGCCTCCACCAGCGCCACCTTGTGGTTGTGCGCCAGCAGATTCAAGTGATGCTGTAAATTTACGATCATAGAATTGTTCTCTTTGGATACGTAGGAATTCTTCATCAGATAATCCAAAGATATGTTGAGCGATCCAACGCTTAGAAAAATAACCTTCAGTAGCTGCACCAGCAACATCAAATTTAGTTTTCCAATGCTCAAGCTCTTGTAGAGCAGCAATCTTAGAAGGATTGTTGAGAGAGAGTTTAAATGAAATTAAATCAGAACCTCTGTATCCAAGAGTAAATAAATGAATGATGCCAATCTTTTCTAATTCTGCAATTGCAACTCTTTGAAGTCTTTGAATTGTTCTTGCAAATCGAATATCTTTTTGTGCAAGAGTTGCTTTATCTTCTGTAGCTCCGTCGCCTCTAATAAGGTAGGACATAGGAACTTTAAGAGCAGCAAACAACTTATCTCTAAGATATTTTACGTCCTCAATAGCAGATGCAAATTGACCACCTGGAAGTGACTCAATTTTATTATTATTCACTCCACCACGAACAGGAATAAAATAATCTTCGTCAACAGACATTGGATTATAACGTAGGTCAACACGACCAGTATTTTGATCAACAATTTGGTTACGTTTCATAGAAGTCATTGCACGTTGCATATATTGCTCAACTTCTTGTGGAGGAATATTACCAACGTCAATATAAAATACTTTTCTTTCTGGTGATCTTGTAATACGATAAGCCATCATTGCATCTTCAAGCAATGTAAGTTGTCTCCAAATTCTTCTTGCTGGGTCTAAAACGGATGTGCCATATGGAGAATATTTATCATTTCCAAGAATTCTAAAATGAGCTACTTGCCAATTTTCAAAAGTTAATCCACCAGAGTTCCACTGAAACTGAACGTAGTTTGGATTTGTTGGATCTTTACCTTCCATTCTTTCAACTTGGTTTGAAGGAAGACCAATAGCTGATTTAATACCTAATGTTTCATCAATATCTAAATATAAAAAGTGATCGCCATATTTGCACATATTACGACACCAATTAAAAAGATTTGAATCAAGATTCAATGTCTTATTAAAAAGAGTATGCAATACAGATTTAATTTCTTCGTTTGCACACTTAATATTCAACATACTATTAAGTTCATTAGATGTTGTCATTTCGTCTGCATAAATATCAAGAGCAGATGCAATCTCTGGCATATACTCCATTTGATCAAAATCTATGTACCTGTCAGCACGATTTTGATTTGCCATCATTTTAGATGAGAAATTTTCGTATGGATTATAAGCAGATTTTTTAAACTCTAAACCACTAGCAGATGTAAATTTTTGACCAAACTTATCCATTTGGTTACGTCTGTATCTGCTTTGTACTGGTTGGTTATAGTTTACTATAGGACCAGAGAAAAGTTTAGTTAATCTTTTAAATAATTCGGAGTCTTGATTCTTTGTATTCTTAAAATTTTGATCTGCCATTTTTATCCTTTGTAAACCCAGAAGAACTGCTCATATTGCTGTTTTGCTTCATTTCTGGAAATAGTTAAATCTTTATTATACCCTTGCATACCAGGTATTTTTGTATCCATTATTGTATTACTTTTTACAAAACTTGTCAAGATTGCTTTCTTATATTCTAACTCTCTTTGGTTAGTTTGAAATACTGTATCCTTAATCCAACAAGCAATAGCTAATGACATAACTAAATCGTCATTGTAGCCCTGCATTGCTTGAGCGCGACCATATGACCAAATAAACGTATCTAATTCATTGACTGTTCTATTTGAACTTATTTTCAATATTTTGTTTCTAATAAATTCTTCAAGTTTTGCTATAATTAATGGTCTTGTTTTATGAGAAGTAGTAAAACCAGGAACAGTATTTGTTGAACCTTCTGCTGTTATTTGGTCAACATATTCAGCCGAACCTTTTGTAGAGTAATAAACATTTGGATATCCAGCAGCAATTATTTTTTCTGATACTGAAAACCCTAAATTATTATTTTCTATAACCACCATACAGTTGCCATATTCTTTACCAGAAGACATAATTAAATTTGCAAAATCTTCTGTACTTATTTTACCTTGGTATTCTGCTACTACTTCTACCGAATCAATATCAATAATATGAAATACTGAATTATCTTTACCATCACCTCTTGCAACGTCAGCAACAAGAACATAAGACTTCTCTGATTTAAATTCTTTCCAGATCCAATAATTTCTATCTATACCAGTTCTATATTTTGGTTCTTTAATATTATTATGTAGGTATTCTAAATCTTCAGCAGAAATAACAGTTTCACCAGATGCATTGAATGAACACTCATATTCTTGAGCAATTTCTCTTTTTGACATATTTCTAGTTTCTTTTTCAAACCAAGCTTGATCTCTATCTGGGTGGACGGACCAATGTAATTTTATTGGATGAAAATCATTTGTTCCACTTTCTGAATCTACATAGGTTTGATGAAACCAATTACCTACACCGTTTGGAGTTGAAATAGCAATACAACGACCACCAGTAGCCATTGTAGGATAAACACCTGTCCAAAGGTCTTTCATATTTTCAATGAATGCTGCTTCGTCCAGAACAAGTAAAGAAAGAGCTTCCGAACGACCAGCATCACCAGAAGTTGCGGAAGCTTTGATTTGTGAACCATTTGTAAGTTCAAATGAGTTTCTATTGTCTACTGATACATCAGCAATCATTAACCAATCTGGTAAACTCTTGATAATGTATTTAACTTTCTTTACTAAGTTTGATGCTGATAAAAGTTTAGTTGCTAAAATAAGAACATTTTTGTCTCTATGAAACAACATCAACCAAGCAATATAACCTGCAACAATTGTAGAAAGACCTAACTGTCTTGCTTTTAAAACTACGTTAAATCTGTAGTCCTTCATATCTTTTAGAACTTGATCTTGAAATTGAAATGTTCTAAAAGGTATTGGACCTCTTTGTGTATCAGAAATTTTAGCGTATGTATTTAAAAAATAAACTGGATCTTTACCACATTTTAAAATTTCAGATTGTATTTGTTGTTTTGTTGGTCGGTAGACAGCCATTTCATTTTAGTCTTTGTTCTTTTCTGCTGGTCTTTTATCATTTTGTGGTTTCTTAGCTTTTTCTCTTCCCATAGAAAGAAACTTCTTTGTAATCTCTCTTGTTATGTCTTCACTTGGAAGTCCGATTGCAATAACTGATTTATCAAGAGAAGTAATTTCAAATTCTTGATACATAGAAAGATCAGTTCTTGTTCTTGAAATTGGTTGAACAAAAATGTTTACTTCGTCAACTGGTTTTAAAGAAAGAGTATTGCCTGTTATTGTTTTGTATTCTTTCTTTAAAAATTTAATAATGTCAGCCATTACACTTTCCATTTCAGATTCAAACTTACCACCTTTATGAACTTCTTTCATAGAAATCTCACTTTGATAATTAACACAAAGTTTATTTCCTTTAAACTTGACTTTAAAACCATCAATAACTCTTGAATCAAGGATTGGATCACCCTCTTCTCTACGGAGTCCTATTTTCTTATCTTCTCCACCAACATTGTATTTACCAACGTGTGAACCATCATAAGCATTTGCTGCTGCTTGTGCGATGCCTTGAATTATTTCAAGAGTAGTAGCCATTATACAGTCCCTCTTACTTTATCGTATTTAAATGCATTGTATGCGGATTGAATCATTTGTTCTGCTTGTGCAATTTTTGATTGCATCCATTCTGGAAGATTTTCGCCGTCTTCGATCATATCATGAAGTTTTAGAGCTGCTTCGCCAATTTTATAAAGTTGGCTTTTTGACATATAACCTTCATAATCTAATTCTTGGTCTTGGCCTTCAACGGTTTCATCATAACCTTGTGGCATATCTGAAGGTGGATTATCGAAACCAAACTCTTCTGCTTGGTCAGAGCCTAACATAGAGTGTGCTGCTTCTGCTCCATGCATTTCCAAAAGCATTTCACGTTCCCATTCTTCTTTAATTATTTGTTTAAGCTCTTCACGACTTACTGTTATTTTCATTTGGCCTCCATCCTGTTTTCCATCTTTCTTCTCTTCCCTCAACCCATTGAATATAACATTTTTTGCAACATTCAAATCGATTCATATACAAATCGTCGTTGAGATCAAAAGAATAAATGTGACAAACTGGACAACTTCTTTTGCTGTCTTTATTAAGTAGTTTTTTAGAAATAAAAAGACCACCAACATCAATCTTTTGATCTTTTTGTTGTTCTTTTTTAGCAACTTCTTTTATTTGTTCTAAGTATTCTTTTTCTTTATCTTCATTCCAATAATGTTTTGGATTTGCAATTGTATCTTCACCATACTTTTGAGCTATGGCTTTTTCTATTTTAACAATTTCATTTGGATCTTTCATTTTTATTCATCATAGTTAAATTTGGTTGCTTTTGAAGAAGACCATCTATCTTTATTTTCACAAATCCATTGTTTTGTAGAAAATTTAAAATAAGGTACTTTTAATTTATCTGATGGTGTCATAGACTGATGCTTCCACAAGATTCTATTATTAGGTTGTGCTGCAAATTGACCGTTATCTAATTTAATAATATTAAAAGATTTATGTTCGTTTGGTGTTTCAGACCATGAAACATCAACCTCGTTTGGATCTGAAGAACAAGAATCAATGGTAAACAAATATGTTCCTAATGCTAAAGATTTATCTTTCATCACCACTTCACATCTTGCATTTCTTAATCTTTGTTTTTTAATAACTGAAATATTATAAGAAAAACAATCCCATAATTGAAGCCAATCTAATGGATATTGTTCTTCTTCTTTTATATCTTTTTTCCAAACATAAGCATGAATTGGAAGTTTATCATATAAAGCACCATATTCGTGAATAAAAGATTCAAAATATAATGCTTGATTTGGAATAGATTTTGTAGTTATCCAGTGTGCCGATTCAAATTCTCCAAAACCAACTAATTTATTATCTTTTTTTTCAAAATCATATAAAAATTCTTTTCTTATAAAGATCTCAATTGGTGGTATATTAGCAATTAAAAAACTCATTTAATTCTCCATTGTGTTGTAAATATAAACAGTTGCAACAGAAGTCGCAAAACCAGCAGTAAAACCAACTCCTAACCATAATGGAGTTAAGTTTTTATTTTGTTTTTTAATTAATTCGTATGTTCTTTCTATTTCTTTATCTTTTTCTGCAATCATTCTATCTTTGGTTTGTTCTGTAGTTTCAAGATCGTGTTTTAATTTTTCAATCTCTACATCTTTATTAATTGTCAAAGTGTTAATTTGGTGTTTCCAATCTTCTTGACAAGTTTGAAGTTTTGCATCTTCTGTTGTTATTATTTTTGCAATAGCATCTGGTGTAAGTATTGTGCCAGAGAATGGAACAGGTTCACCCTGCTGAACATTTTTAAAATCTTGTCCGAAAGCTAAACCACTAAGTAACAATAAACTAATCACCATGTAACTTATACCTATCTTTTAAAATAATAGTTATTTGAGTTGGGTCATTATTAAATTTTTCTGTCAATAAAGATTGTTGATAAACTTGTGTTTCTTGTATCTTTAGTATTTGATCATCGTGTCGTGCTTCTTCTGCTTCAAGTTGAACTCTGTAATCTTCAAATAATTCATCATAATAAACTTGTTGTTCTTTTAGGGCGTCTTCTAGAATCTTTATTTGCTTTGCAGATGAATCTCTTGAACTATCTAAAGTATCTGACAATGCTTTTGTTGATTGATAAAAATATAAAGGAACTATAATTGCATAAGTTAAAGCAGCTATAAATTTCCAGTTTTGTTTTATAACATTAACCATTTTTGTTTTCCGTTATTGTGGTAGTGGTGTTTCTTATTCTAGTTAATCTTTCGGCAATGTCTAAAGCTCCTTGAGATCCTAAGTACACCATACTAATCATAACCCAATCTGATGATTCAATCTTTGCCATATACATAAAAATTGTTGAAATAATCCAAACAAGTAATTTTCTTGAAACAAATTTATCTAATGCTTTATCTAATCCGTGTTT
>Ga0209400_1000174_pt1 | contig 56616 bp, 49 predicted proteins | sample M_130807_EF_Meta_FD_187313 | JGI IMG/M metagenome (GOLD analysis project Ga0209400, IMG submission 187313) | Freshwater microbial communities from Lake Montjoie, Canada to study carbon cycling - M_130807_EF_MetaG (SPAdes) (version 2) | ecosystem: Environmental > Aquatic > Freshwater > Lake... | reverse complement strand
AACAGGAATTGCGCGGCATTGATCACATAGGTGGCATAAGCGGCGAGCGCGAGAATCATCTGGTCACGCGCATCAATCCAGTCGGTCGCGAGCGCAATCAGATAGGCCGTGTGCAGGGCAATCACGAACATGCTCACAAAATCTTCCCAGAAGAAGACCGGAGCGAAGAGATAAACGCCAAAAACCTCACGTTCCCAGATCGCGCCCGTGACCATGATGAGATAGAGCACGAGGGTCTTGGCAACGATAGAAAGTGTAGCAGCGCCATAGCCTTCGCCCGTTGCAAGGAAACGCAAAACCAGGCCGGCGCTGATGAGAAAGACCAGAAATTGAACGGGAGCCAATATGCCTTGGACGAGCGTCCACCCCGAGCGGTCTCGGCGTACCCGTTCCTCAGCTGAATAAAGCCCGGCTTGCTTTTGCTGCCGTTCGGCCATGAGAGCCCCCTCGGTTCCCTGTATGTGTCAAGCTATGGTGACACTTATGACGTGTCAAACAATATTTACGTCTAATTATTTTTACAGTATTAGTGTCGGGGGATATTGCCTTACGGGCCCCCGCCGCCTTATTCTTGATGTCGACTTGGGTGACCGGACCGCTAGTCAGGTATGGCGCCTTTAGGGGGATTTCACGGATCACGTCACCGCACCCGCGACAAACCGGGCTGGGAGGGGGTCTATGGCCGACCTCAAGAAGCATCAAGGCATGCGCAGGCAACCGCAAAGCTCGGAAGAACTTCTGCCGGAAGGTGATTTTTTGTCGAATTTTGTGGCTGGTGGCGTCCTACCAGAGCTTATGCGGAGCCATGCGAGGGACCATCATTGGCCAAGCCAAAATGAGCCAGAGATCACTGAACAGGATATCAGCTTTTTCTTCGATATTGTGAACTCCGGTGACCACGCACGAATGTCTGCGGCAGTTTCGGCGCTGCGGAGCAAGGGCCTGACTTGTCAGCAATTGCTTCTGGATCTTCTGGGCCCGGTTGCACAAGAATTCGGCAAGAGATGGACTGCGGACGAAACAGATTTTAGCTCCTTGTCCATCGGCATTGGTCATCTGCAGGCATTGCGTCGCATGATCAGCCAGATTGATGACCCCCACCCAATGTCATTCGGCCCACCACGTCGCGCACTTCTGGCATCAGCACCAGGCGAACAGCATGATTTCGGCGTGATGATTGTCGATCATTTCCTGCATGTCGCCGGCTGGGATGTCCGCACGTGTCCTGGCGCGAAAGCAGAAGAAATTCTCGAACAAGTTACGAAAAACTCCTTTGAAATTGCTGGACTTTCTTTGAGTTGCGAGGCATATCTCCTGCCTCTTGAGCGACTCGTTGCGGGCATCAAGAGGGTGTCTAAAAACAGCGAAATCGGCATTCTGGTTGGTGGACAGCTGTTTGTTGAACGCCCTGAACTTGCCCTGCTCATTGGTGCCGACGCAACGGCTCGCGATGGAAGAGATGCGGTCAGACAAGCGGAAGCCATTGCCGTTCGCAAAGGCGTCAATTTTGGGAACTTAGCAAAATAAAAACTGTGTCCGGGTTAGGTCTTGCTAGAAACGCACGCACAAAGCTGGACAGAATGGAGCCTCATTGTTCCCGTTTGCTGAAACAGATAAAAGCCTGGGTGCTCTCAGTTCGGCCAATGTCGCTCGCCTCATCGGGGCTGCAGCCGACATAACGCTGATCATTGATGCAAATGGCGTGATCTGCGACATCTCGGTTTCAACTGACACTTTGCCCAATCCAGAAAAATGGATTGGCCGAAAGTGGCTCGATACTGTGACGGTCGAAAGCCGGGTCAAAATTGATCAGCTTTTGCAAGAAGCGCAAAGCGGTCAAAGCAATCGTGCGCGGCAAATCAATCATCAGCTCAAGGGGCAACCCGATCTACCTGTGAGCTATTCTGTTGTCGCCCTTGGCAAAGCCGGTCGATTTGCAGCAGTCGGCCGTGAGCTGCGCCCCCTGGCGCAATTGCAGCAGCGCCTGGTTGAAGCGCAGCGCTCGACAGAAACAGAATTCCTGAGACTGCGCAGCGCTGAAACGCGCTTCCGCATTCTGTTCCAGACCGCCAATGAAGCGGTCGTGATGGCTGATGCCCATTCACTCAAGACAATTGACGTGAACCCGGCTGCTGCCGCGCTTGTTGAAATGACGAGCGGCAAAATGATCGGCCGCGCTTTGGCAGATATATTTGATGGTGAAACGCGCACTGTCATTGAACCCCAGCTTGCCGCCCTCCGCAGCATTGGTCGCATCGAATCTTTGCGTGTGCGCCTGTCCAATCACCGTGAATGCTGGTTGTCCGCCACTCTGATCCGTCAAGACGACACAGCGCAAATGCTCATTCGCTTGACCCCCCTCTCAGATGGCACAGCCACGGGCCTTCCTTTGAGCAAGCTGCAAATGCTGCGCGCCATTGAAGGCATGCCAGATGCCATGATCCTTATTGATCAGCATCGCTGCATTATGGACGCCAATGCGGCCTTCCTTGAAATGGCGCAGATCTCGTCGATCGCCCAAGCCAAGAACCAAGCGATCGAACGCTGGCTTGGCTCATCTGGTGTTGATCTCAACGTGCTCTTCGCCAATTTGCGCGAGCACGGCACGATGCGCAATTTCTCGACCCTTCTGCGCTCCGGCTTCGGCCATGTGGAAGATGTCGAGATCTCGGGCATTTGCATGCAAGATGGCGACAGCCCACGCTACGCACTGATGGTGCGCAGAATGTCCCGCCAGATGCGCGCAAACCCTGTCACGGGCCAAGAGACCTCGCGCAATGCCCAACAGCTGGCCGAACTCGTGGGACGCGTTGCTTTGAAGGATCTGGTCCGTGAAACGACCGAAATCACTGAAAAACTATGTATTGAAGCCGCCCTCAAATTGACGGGCGACAATCGTGCAGCAGCCTCGCAAATGCTCGGCCTGTCCCGCCAAAGCCTCTATGGTAAATTGCGCCGCTATGGCATCGGCAATCTGGACGACCTTGAAGATGTCGAAGATTCACAAGATTGATTGACAGCCTTATACGTCAATCTAGCTAGACAGATCACATGACCCCAGCCTAGTCTGGGGTCAATTCATATTCTGCTCCGCTCTGGCTTTCTCAAAAGCCTGCGCCTGAGCACTTCGTGATCTGCCTGGAGTGAGACCGTGAGCACGCTGCCCCAAAACCAAAGCGAGTTATCATGGATCGACATCATCCGTATCGGATTGGTGCAAACATCCATCGGCGCCGTGGTTGTGATTGCCACCTCGACTTTGAATCGCGTGATGGTTGTTGAGATTGGTCTTCCGGCTTTAGTGCCAGGCATATTGATGACCTTGCATTATGCTGTCCAAGTCTTGCGCCCGCGTTGGGGGCACGGATCTGATGGCGGACAAAAGCGCACGCCCTGGATCATCGGCGGCATGATGATTTTATCCATGGGTGGCGCATTGGCTGCTTATGGAACAGCGCTCATGCAAAATGATTTGCCGATTGGCCTCTTCATTTCGCTGATCGCTTTTCTCATGATTGGCGTGGGTGTTGGTGCGGCAGGCACTTCGCTGCTGACTTTACTTGCCGTGCGCTCGCATCCGGCTAGACGGGCACCAGCAGCAACCATTGTCTGGACGATGATGATTGCCGGATTTGCAGTCACTGCCATCAGTGCAGGAAAGGCGCTTGATCCTTTCTCCGGCGAACGCATGATTATGGTGTCCTGCATTGTCTCGCTGATCGCGGTGACCGTGAGCACGCTGGCGATCTGGGGCATTGAACGCAAGGGCACGGATCGTCCGCAGGATGAATCGAAGAAAGTGCCCTTCCGCGAAGCTTTCAAACAAGTCTGGTCGGAGCCACGCACACGGCGTTTCACATTTTTCGTCTTCACCGCAATGTTTGCCTATAATGCGCAAGATCTCATCTTGGAGCCTTTCGCAGGCCTCGTCTTCGGCATGACACCGGGACAATCAACGCAGCTGGGCGGCATGCAACATGCTGGCGTGCTCGTTGGCATGATCCTCGTCGCAATCGCTGGATATTTAGCTGGCAAGGGTGAAGCGCTTCTCTTGCATCGTTGCATGATTGGCGGCTGCATTGCCTCTGGCATTGCTATGGCAGCAGTGGCCGCCGGTGGCATTGTCGGCCCGCAATGGCCCATTCGCGAAGCTGTCTTTGTGTTGGGTATCGCCAACGGAATTTTCTCCATTGCTGCAATTGGCTCGATGATGGCAATGGCGCGCTCGGGCCATGAATCACGTGAAGGTGTGCGCATGGGGCTTTGGGGTGCTGCACAAGCACTCGCGTTTGCATTGGGTGGTCTCACCGGAACACTCGCCGTTGATCTCGCACGTTGGGCTTTTGGTTCTCCCACGCCGGCCTACACAAGCGTCTTCCTTGGTGAGGCTGTGCTCTTCATTCTCGCAGCCTTACTCGCGAGCTTTGTAGGCCGCACTGATGCACAAGAGAATAGTGACGAAACATTCGAACCCCGGATGGAGCACGCATGATGAGCGGGACTGAGATTTTCGATGTCATCGTCGTAGGCGGTGGACCTGCAGGCGCAACAGCAGCCTATGATCTGGCGAAGCTGGGACGCAAGGTTCTGCTCCTCGACAAAGCGGGTCGCATCAAACCCTGCGGAGGCGCAATTCCGCCGCGCGCTATTCGCGACTTCGACATTCCTGATCATTTGCTGAAAGCAAAGATTCGTTCCGCCCGCATGATTGCCCCGTCCAACAAGGGCGTAGACATGCCGATTGATGGAACCGGCTTTGTCGGCATGGTGGATCGCGAAGACTTTGACGAGTATCTGCGCGTGCGCGCAGCAGAGGCCGGCGCAGATCGACGCGTCGGCACGTTCCATCAATTTGATCGACGTGATGATGGCCTGTGCATCGTCACATGGCGCGACAAACAAGAACGCGACACCAGTACGCTCACCCGGCTTGTGATCGGCGCAGACGGTGCCAATTCTGCCGTAGCGCGCGCCGCCCTGCCCGCGCAACGCGTACCTTTCGTCTTCGCCTATCATGAGATTGTCGAGACACCTGAACATATCGCGCCCGAACATTTTGAATCGACCCGCTGCGATGTCTATTACCAAGCCAGCGTCTCGCCTGATTTCTACGGTTGGGTTTTTCCGCATGGTAAAACCATCAGCATTGGAACAGGCTCGGCGGTGAAAGGTTTTTCATTGCGTGACTCAGTTGAAGAACTGCGCGCCAAATGTGATCTGGCCGGCGCTAAAACCATCCGCAAAGAAGGGGCGCCTCTCCCACTCTATCCGGCGAAGAAATGGGACAATGGCCGCGATGTTATTCTCGCAGGCGATGCCGCCGGTGTTGTCGCGCCCGCCTCGGGTGAGGGCATTTATTATGCTTTGCTGACAGGGCGTTTGGCGGCAGAGGCCTGTCACGAATCCTTGCGCACCAATGATGCCCATGCGCTGGCAACAGCCCGCAAGCGCTTCATGAAAGATCACGGACGGATTTTCTTCATCCTCTGGATCATGCAGACCTTCTGGTATCGCAGCGACAAATTGCGCGAGACCTTTGTGAAGATTTGCAAAGACCCCGACGTGCAGCGCCTGACATGGGAATCCTACATGAACAAGGCGCTGGTGAAGAAAGACTTCATGGCCCATATCCGCGTCTTCTTCAAAGACCTCGGCCATATTCTGGGGCTCGCAACACCGACGCGGTCGTAGTTCACCCCTCTCCGCCGTCATTGCGAGCGTCAGCGAAGCAAGCCAGGGCCTCACGCGAGGCTTCTGGATTGCCGCGTCGGCCTACGGCCTCCTCGCAATGACGGGATAAAGATTGGCATCTATGCGGTGCATCAATCCGTCTGCCATGAGCAATGATCAAGAAAAGCGAGCCCCCTCCCCGCCGTCATTGCGAGGAGCGTAGCGACGCGGCAATCCATAGCGCTAACGTCAATAGATTGGCGCTATGGATTGCCACGTCGGCCTACGGCCTCCTCGTAATAACGGGATAAACAAAAAAAAACGCGGCCCCGTGAGGCCGCGTTTCTTGTTGGGACAGATGATCTGCCCTTATTTCGGACGAGCCAGTTCCACAGCATAGTCTTTCAACATGGCAGCCCCATTGAGCGGCTTGTTGAGACCCTGATGGCAGGTGGAGCAATTGGCCTTGGGCGCATCGCCTTCCGGACCCAGACGGTTCGCCGGGTACGTTGCTTTCAACGGATCGAGATAATCCTTGTTGAGATCGCGCGCCATCCGGATGCCATGCCAGGCCGTCACACGTTGCGGTGTCGATTCTTCCCAGCTCCCGAAAGAACGGGAGTTGTGACAGAAGGTGCAGTTCACACCCAGACCTTCAGACATATGCGTCATCAGAGCATAGGTCTTTTCTGCAGCCTGGATCGGACGACCCGCTGTTTCCGACAGAGTTGTCGTGCTCGCCACGCGAATGTCCTGCGCACCTAGAAGATAGATGGAGAAAGGATCACGCGGGAGCGATGAACGGGCAATCAAATCAGCTGGCTCGTTCTGACCCTGCGGATCAGCAGCCGAACCGCGTGCCACATGGCCCGGATCAGCAAACCAGATGTTTTGCGGAACCGGATTGCCACGGTGACAGGTGTAACAAGTCACACCCGTCGAGGCGACATGGGACTTCCAATCTTCATTGATATGCTGCGTCATCTGCAACATGCGACGGGCAACCACTTTCGTGTACATGCTGTCGTCGGCAAGATTTTCCAGATTATGGCAATAGCCGCAGCCCTGTTCAGGTGCGACCCATTCCGTGATCGCCGTCATCACGCGCAAGAACTGGCCTTCGGAAAGATGGCCGAGAACTTTCACATTCTGATAGGCTTTTGACGCTTTGTCGCCGCTGGCGTCTGCCGGAGGTTGAACTTCCGGCAGCTTGTTGGCGTCCAGTTTGGCGTCATGTTTTGCAGCATTGGTGATTTGCACCATGCCGGTTCCGCGATAGCCATTCTGCGTCGACTTTTGCGGCGGCGCTTCGCAACCAGCCACAAGGCCAGCCACCATCAGCGCCGCAAGCATCAAGCCTTTGCGGGGTGAATTTTTGAACGATGCGATCATTTCGCACCTCCCAGAGCTTTCATCGGATCGAGAACAGCGGGTTCAGTCGGTGGATATGGCGGAGCCACACCATGTTCGACAGCCCACATGTACCAATTGTCCACGACCGTGCCGGTGAGCAGGATGCCAATGCCACCCGTCAACGGGCAGAGCACAGCAAACCACCAAGCCCAGCGATGGATCGATTCCATCGTGGCATTGAAGCCCATGGTCCAGCGCCAGAAGAGCGCTGCACGTTCAGAGGCTGAACCACGATCGACAATCTGCTCGATTTCACGCTCGCCGCCATAACGGCCCACCGCCAAAATGGTCGCCGCATGCATCGCGAAGAGCAGCGTTGAGCCATAAAGGAAGACGATGGAGAGAGCATGGAAAGGATTGTAGAAAAGATTGCCGTAGCGGATCGAGAAAGCCGCCGTCCAATCCAGATGCGGGAAGATGCCGAAAGGCACTGCCTCGCTCCACGATCCCATCATGATCGGGCGAATGAAGCCCAGCACAAGATAGAGCCAAATGGCGGCTGCAAAAGCCCAGGCCACATGCGTGCCAAGACCCAGCTGACGTGCACGCCGATAGATGCGCACCCACCATAAAACAATGGACGTGGTCAGGAAGAAACCAGCCAACAGCCACCATCCGCCGTCATTCAAAGGCGGAATAGAGAGGCCATATTTTGGAGCCGGAGGTTCCAGTGCAAGCCAGAAAAGGTTGCGCAGGAACTTGCTCAGCGACCAATCAACCTGCGCAAGCATGTTGAGGCCGATAATTTCGAATGCGACAAGGCCGCACAAGAGAGAAAGAACACCAGTCGTACCGAGATAAATCGGACCGATCTGTGCGTCACCGAGTTTGCCAGCCCAGTAGAAGAAGAAGCTCTCCTTACCGCGCTTGAGGCCACCCTGATCAGCTGCATCGACACCGGGATAAATCGGGCCACGCACCTGAACGCGGGTAAATATGTTTTGATAATCTGTCACGGGCCCCTCCCTCAGCTCCAGATCGGCAGGTCAAGCCACCAGCCCCACCATTCGGGCCAGCTCTTCGTCCAGAAAGGACCGCTGATCACGATACAGACAGCGCTCCAGAAACCAGCCGACAGAGCCAAGAACAGGCCCAGACGATGGATGCCGAGCGCGCCGATCGAATAGCCGATCGAATCACGGAAGAATGTGTTTTCATGCTCGGGCGTCTTTACCACTTCACCCTTGGGCGGGTTGGAAGCAGACAAGATCAGCGAACCGTGCAATGCCAATGCAAGTGTCGTGGTGAAGAAGAACGTCACCGCAATCATATGCGCTGGATTGTAGTGGAAGTGCAGATATTGGTAGCCGACGTTCGACACCCAATCGAGATGACTAAAAATGCCATAGGGGAAACCATGTCCCCATGCACCCAGAAGAACCGGGCGGATCACGACGAGTGTGAAGTAAGCGAAAATTGCCACCGAGAAAGCAAACGGTACATGGTAGCCCATGCCAAGTTTGCGGCAGATCTCCACTTCGCGCAGAGCCCATGAAACAAAGGCACCCAGTGCACAGACCGTGATGATCTGCCAGAGGCCACCTTCCATCAGAGGCGCGAGACCCAGACCATATTTCAGGTCAGGAGGCGCGATATTGATCTGCCAAGGATTCCATGTCGGACCTTGCGACGCGCCGTAAAGGATGAGCGCTGTGCCGAGACCCGCGAAAAAGATCGTCGTCACGCCGAATAAACCGACGTAGAACGGACCGACCCAGAAATCGAACAGGTCGCCGCCGAGCAGCGTACCACCGCGGACGCGGTATTTCTTTTCAAAACTGAGCATTGCCATGATACGGCACCTCGTCGAATTGCGAGCGGCCCAAAGAGCGTCCGCGAGTGAGCATCAAGAAGAAATGGATCGGGCAGGCGGACCCGCCCGAACCAGATGTTGCGATCAACCGATGGTGACGCCCAGGAGCGCCGCAGGAGCGGGCGCCGGAACGATTTCGGCAGCCTTCACGCGCGCGGCGCGAGGACCTTCGATCCAGTTGAAACGATCGGTGCTCAGCATGATGAAATGCAGGAGCAGAGCGAGGAACCCCAACCAGGCCACGAGGCCGATGAGAGCACGACGCGGGTCGACAAGAAGCCAAATGCGATACATGGTTCTGTCTCCTTAACCGATCAGAGTGGTGACGGTGTTCGTCACGTTCTCGAGCAGGGCATAGCCCTTTGCGCTCGGGAACCAAGGACGCCACTGCCAAACGAGGAAGTGGGCGACCAGCGCAACGATGATGTAGCCGATCGTGTAGGTCATGAAGAAAGAGTGATACTCTTTCGCCTCCTCACTGGTCAGCCCCGTTACTGAAATATGATTGTCTGCCATTATAAACCTCCGCTGCATGCCTTGCGGCTGCGCCGCGCACTTCCCGCGCGGCTGGGATAATTACCGAGTACTTGAGATACACGGCACTTCGCATGCTCAAGACATGCGAAAGGGGCAAACTCTTTAGCCCATGAAGACCATCGGAATGGTCGCGCCCGCGAGCGCTTTTGCATGGGTGTAGAGCGATAGCTGTGTGTGCGAGCCCGCCTGCCCTGCAACGCGCAGAACAAGTGCCGCAATGAGAAAGAGTGGAAAGCCAGCCACAAACATCAGACGATATTGCCGACGTGTGGCGCGCTCGCGCAAATGACGTGATTCATTCATGACAAGGCTCATGATGGGCTCCCCTGGAAAATCGTTTCGCGTGCCTTCTGGACGCAAGCTTCGGTGACAATATCTGCGCCGCTTCCGCGCGCATGGCGCTCGGCGGCATCGCGCAAACGGCGCGCTGCAGAAATGCGCACGAGCACGGGGCTCTGTGCGAGAACAGAATCAAGAAGCGCTTGCGCTTCAGCATCCCACGGCAATTCAGCTTCAAGCCGTGAGGGTGTGGCTTCGATCTTGTCGAGATCGGCGGCAAGCGGCAGAATGTTGAACAGCGCATCGAAGAGGCCGTTACAAACTTCCTGGATCAGATAGACCGCGCCCGAATAGCCCATGAAAGGCGTGCCCGTGTGGCGGCGAATAATTGCGCCCGGGAATGAGGCCGGAATAAACATGCCGCGCCCACCCGCTTCTTGCAGATACATGCGCTCGTTGAACGAACCGAACAGGATCAGCGGCGTCTTGGTGCGAATATCATTGCGCACGGTCTGATTGTCGGGCTTCACGCCTGCACGGCGCGAAACCGCGAACTGGCATGGCAGACCCATTTCATCTTCAAGGAAATTGCGAACGCCACGCGTATAGGTTTCGCTCGCCACAATACCGAAAGAGGCTGTGCCGAAGAAATCTTGCGTCACCGAGCGCCAGAGATCCCAGATCGGCTTGATCGTCGTGTGCTTTTCACGCGCGATGAAAGGCTGCGGATCAATGCCCAGCAATTCACCGAGTGTCGTCAGGAATTTCGTGGTCGAATGCAGACCAATCGGGGCTTGCAACCAGGGACGCTCAAGCGTCTCGCATAATGCAGGCCCGAACTCGCGGTACATGCAGATATTCACTTCCGCATCAGCGAGTTTGGCAACATCGGCGAGATGGCTGCCCATCGGGAAGACCATATTGATCTCGCAACCAATGCCTTCCACCAGACGCTTGATCTCTGCCAAGTCTGAGGGCGTGTTGAACGTGCCGTAGATGGGCCCGATAATATTGACGCGCGGCTTGGCGCCCTCTTTGCGCGGCTTCACTTTCGGTACGCGCTTGGCGCCAAATTCTTTCCAGAGCCAAACGAGAGCACGGTCCGCGCTCTGCCACTGGTCTTCGTCGATCGTGCGCGGCAAGAAGCGCTGAATGGATGTGCCTTCCGGCGTCGCGCCACCACCGATCATTTCGGCGATGGAACCCGTCACCACCACACTCGGCAGATTGGGATCAAGCGTCGTATGCGCGCGTTTCATCGCGCCTTCGGTGCCGTGCTGGGCGAGTTCTTCTTCACCAAGACCTGTCACGACCACCGGTAATTCATGCGGCGGCAGTGCATCCGTGTAATGAAGCACGGCTGTGACGGGCAGGTTTTCGCAACCCACCGGACCATCGACGATGACTTGCAGACCCTTGATGGCGCTGAACGCATAGACTGCGCCCCAATAGCCACCGGCTCTGTCGTGATCGAGGATCAGCGTCATCAGACGGGCTCCTCTGTATGTTTCGCGGCAGCAGCCTTTTCGAGCTTGCGCTTATAGGCTTCGCGGAATTCCGGACGGGCTTTTGGCTCTTCCTGCCAGACACCAGACGCGTCACCCGTGCCGACACCTTCAAAGAAGTCGCGCATCACATCCATGCGCTCTTTGCCAGCGATAGCGGCATTGACGACTTGGGCGAGCGAACCAGCACCTGCAGGCCCGAAGAGCGGACGCGCCGAAACGAGATTGGTGAAATAGAGAGACGGCGTGCCGAGCTCTTTGGCCTTCTGCACCACAGGCGTCGTGCCAATGGCGAGATCAGGCTTGAATTCATGCATCGCTGCGCAATCTTGCTCGAGCGAGGCGCGGAACGTGACATGCACGCCCTTGGCTTCAAGCCATTCGCGATCCGCATCCGACCACGGTGTGCGCGGGCAAGCTGTGCCGACATAACGCACATCCGCGCCGCTTTCGATGAGCAGACGCGCCACCAGAAGTTCGGAGCCTTCATAGCCCGACAAAGTGATGCGGCCCTTCACAGGCGAACCGGACAGAGCGCCGCGAATGGCGGGGATGAATTTGTTCTTGGCTGCGTCGATCTTGTCCTGCGCAACATTGCAAGCATTGCCGATGCCTTGCAGCCAGGCTTCCGTGCCTTCAACGCCCACAGGGCCAGAACCAACAACGCGACGACCTGCGGCTTCAAATTCGCGGATCGAGGCTTTGTAGAAAGGATGGATCGCCGCAACCGCTGCGCAATCGAGCGCAGAATAAAGCTCACGCCATTCGCGTACAGGCACAACCGGACCAGCTGACAGCCCCATGGGCTCGAGCATAGCGCCAAGGCCCATCGGATCGGCGGGGAACATTTCGCCCAGCAAGGTGACGGTCGGGCGCGCCGAACGACCTGCACGGGGAGCCGCAACAGGTCCCTGCTCGGCTTCATGACGCGCATAATTCAACATGGCTGCGGAGAGCACATCTTTGGCTTCCGCATGGGTCGGCACGCCAAAGCCTGGCACATCAATGCCAACAATACGCACGCCGTTGATCTCTTTCGGCAGCAATTGCAGCGGCACGCCAGAGGCGGTGGGCACACAGAGATTGGTGACGATGATCGTGTCGTAAAGCGCAGGATCAGCCATTTCAAAAACGGCGGCGCGAATGTCTTCGAACAATTTGCCCGTGACCAGCGTTTCCGAATTGAACGGCACATAACCGACCGTGCGCTTCGCACCATAGAAATGGGACGTGAACGTCAGGCCATAAACGCAGCAAGCGGATCCTGAGAGAATCGTTGCTGTGCGGCGCATGCGCAAACCGACGCGCAACGAACCAAAAGCAGGACACATGCTTTGCGGCTGGTCATGCGGACCTTTGGGATAATCCTGCGCCAGACGTTCCAACAGCTCGCTCTTGCCAGCGGCTTCAGCCGCACGGCGCATCTCATCTGCTCCGGCATGGCAGCCGGACAGAGTTTCGAGTTTGGAGGGCGAGATGATTTCGTTCATCGCTTACACCGTGTCGTAAACGACTTCGAGAGACGGCTTTTGCGTGATCACGCCACCGCACATGTCTTCAGCCGAGGCCGGCTGCAAGACAACATCGCGACCAACGGTCTCGCTGGCGAAGAGGCCGAGCAAACCATCTTGCGTCAAAGGTGTTGGGCGCACAGGCGGAGCATCAGCAACATTTTGCGCGAGCTCTTCGAACAATGAGGCCCATTGCGTATCAGGGCGACCGATGATTTCGTAATTGGCGCTCTTGCGACGAATGTCTTCATCCGCCGGAATGGCTGCCAGAACCGGAATGCCAGCAGCAGCGGCAAAAGCCTGCGCTTCACCGGTGTGATCATCCTTGTTGATGACCATGCCGGCCACGCCGACATTGCCGCCGAGCTTGCGGAAATATTCGACAGCCGAGCAAACATTGTTGGCAACATAAAGCGATTGCAGATCGTTCGAACCGACCACGATCACCTTCTGGCACATGTCACGGGCAATCGGCAGACCGAAGCCGCCGCACACCACGTCGCCAAGGAAGTCGAGCAGAACGTAATCAAAGCCCCATTCATGGAAGCCGAGCTTTTCGAGCAATTCGAAACCATGGATGATGCCGCGACCGCCGCAACCACGACCCACTTCCGGACCGCCAAGTTCCATGGCAAAAACGCCGTCGCGCTTGAAGCAGACGTCGCCGATTTTTACTTCATCGCCAGCAAGCTTTTTCTTCGACGATGTTTCGATGATTGTCGGGCAGGCGCGACCACCGAACAAAAGCGAAGTTGTGTCGCTCTTCGGGTCGCAGCCAATCAGCAGCACGCGCTTGCCTTGCTGCGCCATCATGTAAGAGAGATTGGCAAGCGTGAAGCTTTTGCCAATGCCGCCCTTGCCATAGATCGCAATGATCTGGGTTTCTTTTTTCACCGGGCCCGTATGCGGGGCATCGGGTTCGATAGAGGCTTCATGGCGAAGAGCTGCGTCAGCTGCGTGCTGCATTGTGCCGTTATTCGCATTCATTGGCATGTCCTCCAGTCCAGCACCATTTTTAGGCAGGACGAATCTTCGAAAGCAGTCCGATAGGCTTCGTTCGCCGCGGCGACTTCGCGCCGGTGCGTAATCAATCCAGAAAGGGAAAGATCGCCTTGCGCCATCAAACGCTGCACGCTTGCCAGATCTTGTGGCTGCCACTCAGCGGCAACACGCAAACGAATCTCGCGCATGAAGGCGGGCACAAAATTAAAGGACGGACGCTCGTCGTAGAATCCAGCGAGAACAATCTCGCCACCACGCGCGATGCGTGAAATCAGCGTATCGATCAGCGCAGCATCGCCGCTGGCATCATAAATCGATGTGTAATCGCGGCGCTCGTCTTGAGCTGGATCAATGACGGGATAGTTGAAATCACCGATACGTCGTGCCGGATTGACATCCCAAACTGTAGGTGCCGCATGACCATGAGCAATCGTCAGCCGTGCAAGCAAACGACCCAATGCGCCATGACCAATGATGAGATCAGGCGCGCGCGCATGCGGGGCTGCCAAAGCATGTTCTGCCGTTGCAGCAAGTGCGAGCAAGACACCGTCTTGAGCCGCACATTCCGTTCCGATGGGTGACACGCGTTGAGCAGACGTGACAAGTCGACGCGCAGCGCCGCCAAAAAGTCCGCGCACATCCGTGTAGCAATTAGCACCGGGAACAAAGACGCGCTGGCCGATGAAATTTTTGGCTGAGACACCGGCATCAACAACTGTGCCGACTGATTCATAACCGGGCACCAGTGGATAACCCATGCCTGGGAAGGGCGGCATCCGCCCACTCCAGAGCAATCGCTCTGTGCCAGCACTCACGCCTGACCATTCCACGTCGACAACGACGTCCTCAGCGCCCGGCGGATTTAATCCGACCCGGTCGAGGCGAAGCTCCATGGGAGCCTGCAGGACAATGGCGAGCGTATTCATGGTTTTCGGGCACTCGCGGCTGCGGAGACCCTGCTCCGCTCAGGTGTGTCAGTAAATCATGACAAAATTAAGTGTCAAGGAAGGTTTACGTTTATTTACGTGCTTCGATCACCCGGACCAGCAGCGGGCGTGGGGTGCCAATGCGTTTTGTCGCGGTAAAACCGGCCTGCCGGAGCATGCTCTCGATCTCTTCTGCAGGGCGGGGTCGGCCCGAGCCCATGGCAAAGAGGTAGAGCCCGAAATAGGCGTCCCCCATAGGCTCGGCGCCTGAGGTGCCAGCCATAGGTTCGGCAATGATCAGCCGCCCGCCTTTGGGCAGAGCTGCATAGATTTTATCCAATAATGCCTTGGCTTTATCGTCGTCATGGTCGTGAAGTACACGCACAAGTGTGAAGAGATCAGCCCCCTCTGGGAGCGGGGAGGAATAGAAGTCCCCGCCATAGCCCTGCGCACGCCCGCCAAGTCCGTTTTCCTTGAAACGCGCGTCAGCACGGGCCGCCACGGCCGGCAGGTCAAAAACCCCGACATTGAGCTTCGGCCAGCGTTGGGCAGCTTCTGTGGCGAAAGCCCCCTCGCCGCCCCCGATGTCCACAAGCCTAGACACATTGGCCAAGTCGATCGCATCGAGGATGTCGCGGCGGACCAAAGTCTGCGAATCGCTCATCAGCTTGCTGTAGGGCGCGACGGCCGATTCTTCCGCCTCTGCGCGATCTGGATTGCGCGCATAGGCCCAAAATTGCTGAAGCTTGGTGGGGAATGTTTCACCGCGCAAAAGCGCGAGCGGATCCGCAAGGTCGGCGTAGAGCAGATGATGATGCTCAACCATCGCCAAAGCGCCGGGATTGCCAAGCAAGGCGGCCCCATGTTGGCCCAGGCCAAACAGATTGGCGCCACGCGGCTCCAACAGGCCAAGCGCCGCGCCTGCGCGCATCAAGCGCAAGGCCGGCTCTTCTTGCAGGCCGATGGATTGTGCAATGGCTGGAAGATCACGCGGGCCGTGGCGCAGAAAATCCAGAACGCCCCCTTTCACGCAAGCGTGCAGGATCTGTGAATAAACAAATCCTGCGCACAGATCGAAGACCTGCGACGCGCGTTTGTGTGTGATGGGACGTGTGAGTGGGAAACGCGCTGCAAATGCCTGAAACCGCGGATTCGCGAGCAGGTCATTACGCCAATCACGCCAATGTTTCATGAGACAAGATCAGGCTGCGGCTTGTGCTAATTCTTCCGGCAGAAAGCGCAAAGCTTCCTGTCGCACAATGGCGCGTAGCTCTTGCACACGCGGGCACTGGGGAATGGAATCAACCGCACGATCGACAAGATTATTGAGCTTATCAATCGCGCCTTGCAGTCCCAGCTCACGACATGCACTTGGGCGCATCAAAGCTTCATCAACGCCAACAGGTTTTCCAAGCGATTCTGCATTGCAGACCACATCGCGAATATCATCGGCGACTTGATAGGCTTCGCCCACCAATTCACCCAGCGCACGCCAAGGTTCGTAGGTCACAGAACAAGCTGCAGCGCCCGCCATTGTGGCGGCAGAAAACAACGCGCCGGTCTTGGCGCGGTGATAGCGCGAGACGTCGACCTCGGTCTCACTTTCCCAAGCCTGACCTGCGCAAATGCCACCTGCCGCACCCGTGGCGCGGCTGACAATGGTGGACAAAGCAGCCAAGCGATGGGGCGCACGAGCAGCCCCTTTCGCCAAGGCCTCGAAAGCCAAAACGATCAAAGCATCGCCCGAGAGAAGGGCAAGCTGCTCACCATAAACCTTATGAACCGAGGGCTTGCCACGACGCTCATCAGCATTGTCGAAACAAGGCAGGTCGTCATGGACAAGCGAAGCGCAATGGACGAGCTCGATGGCGGCCGCGGCCCCATCGACCACGCGGGGTTCTTCCTCCCCGCAAGCCCAAGCCACTGCCAAGCAGAGCTTGGGGCGCAGGCGCGCACCGCCCGGAAAGACTGAATAGCGCAGGGCGGCTGCCAATTTCGGCGGACAATCGGCTAGTGCGCCCGCAAGCGCTTCTTCCAGCGTGAAATCGATCCGGCCGATGGCATTCATGGCGCGCCCCCATTGCCAATGTCACGGGGGTGTGACATTGAACGCTGTCCAATATGCTGGACGTATATAGCTGTTAAGTCAACCTGACAGGTCGCCGGAGCCGGGAGCACCATGGCAAAAGACCGGGTGGTCGTGATCGGAGCGGGCATGGGCGGTCTCTCTGCCGCCCTTTTGCTGGCTGCCAGAGGCCTCGATGTCACAGTTTTGGAGCGCGCAGCCGCCCCGGGCGGTAAAATGCGCCTTGTCCAAGATGGCGGTCTGGGAATCGATGCGGGCCCGACCGTTTTCACCCTCAAGCGGGTTTTTGAAGAGATTTTTGCCGGTGCTGGGCTCGATTTTGACGCCCATGTGCATGTGAAACGCGCGTCCATCCTCGCACGCCATGCCTGGGGACGCGGTGCACGCTTTGATCTCCATGCCGATATTGATCAATCAGCCGATGAGATTGCGCGTTTTTTCAATCCAAAAGAGGCCGCGGGTTTTCGCGCCTTCTGTGATGAATCCGCACGCATCTGGCGCACAGTCGAAGGGCCAGTGGTGCGTGCCGAGCGCGCAAGCCTCTTGGGTCTTATTCTCGGGGCAGGTGTGAAGGGATTACCGGATCTCCTTGCCACATCGCCTTTTGAAAGCATGTGGAAGGCGCTTGGCCGCCATTTCCAAGAACCACGCCTGCGCCAGCTTTTTGGCCGCTACGCGACCTATTGCGGCTCCTCGCCATTCCTCTCCCCTGCCACCCTGATGTTGATCGCGCATGTCGAGCAAGATGGCGTGTGGATGGTCGATGGCGGCATGCATGCGCTCGCACAAGCTTTTGCCTCAGCCGCGCAAAGCAAAGGCGCAAAAATCCATTATGATGCGCATGTGCAAAAGATCATGCGCAGTGGAACAGGCTTTGTGGTGGAGACGGCCAAGGGCCAAGTGTTTCAAGCCGACAAGATCATCTTCAATGGTGACGCGAATGCTCTGGCACAGGGCTTTCTTGGAAATGATCTGCGCAATGCAGCACCTGCTGTTGCGCCCAACAAGCGCTCGCTTTCGGCGGTTACGTGCACAATGACCGCACGCACAAAAAGTTTCCCGCTTGTGCGTCACAATGTTTTCTTCTCCCATGATTATCCAGCTGAATTTGCGGCACTCCAATCAGGCTCTCTGGACTATGATCCAACCGTCTATGTCTGCGCGCAGGATCGCGGTGATGATGATGAGCCCAAAGACACACCCGAACGTCTTCTCATGCTGGTCAACGCGCCAGCATTTGGCGATCAAAAATCTCTCTCCGATGCGGAAATCGAACAATGCATGATGCGCATGATGGCACGGGTGGAAGCCTGCGGCCTGCAGATCGACAAAGAGCCGGAACGCCGCCACATCACGACGCCGCAGGATTTCAACCAGCTCTTTCCAGCGACGGGCGGAGCCATTTATGGACGCCCGACTCATGGCTGGCGGGCGACCTTCACGCGGCCGGGCGTGCGCAGCAAGATTCCCAATCTCTATCTGACGGGGGGCAGCGTGCATCCGGGAGCGGGCATTCCGATGGCCGCCCTTTCGGGACTGACAGCTGCAGCCTGTCTGATGCAAGACCAAACTTCGCGCTGAATGTGCCCGATGATGGTTATGCCTGGTGGTATGTCGATGGCATTAGCGATGATGGGCAACATGGCATCACGCTGATTGCTTTTGTCGGCTCTGTCTTCTCGCCCTATTACAAATCCGCACGCCGCAAAGGTCCGACCAATCCGGAAAATCACGTCTCGCTCAATGTCGCGCTTTACAGTCGCGGTGCCGCGCGTTGGGCGATGACAGAGCGCTCCAGCACAGCGCTTTCTCGCGATCGCAATACATTCTCCATCGGACCGAGCGTGATGCGTTTTGATGGACAGGATTTCATCATCGATATTGATGAAAAAGCTTTTCCGCTGATTGCCCCCGTGCGCGGTCAGGTGCGCATCTCGCCATCGCTCATGCCTGCACGCAGCTTCGCGCTGGATGATGCAGGCCGCCATGTCTGGCAGCCCATTGCACCCATGGGCCGGATTGAAGTTGCCATGCAATCGCCTGCCCTCTCATGGAAGGGCCATGCCTATGTCGATCACAACCGCGGGTTAGAGCCGATTGAAGATGGGTTTGCTGCTTGGGAATGGTCGCGCTCGCAAGGTCACAATCGCAGTCTAATCCTGTTCGATACGCAGCCGCGCACAGGTGCTGCACGGCAGCTCTCGCTGGCTTTTTACAATGATGGTCGGATCGAACCATTTGCAGCACCTGCGCGCCAACATCTACCGCGTGCATTCTGGTGGATGTCACGCCAGACGCGCAGCGAGCAAAAGCCGAAATTACTGCGCACGCTCGAAGATGCGCCCTTCTACACGCGCAATATGATCAGCTCTCATCTCGATGGCGAAGAGATGACGGGCGTGAATGAAAGCCTCTCGCTGGACCGTTTCAATTCGCCTATCGTGCAGCGCATGCTGCCCTTCCGCATGCCGCGCGTGGGGGCGTCACGAGCCTTCTTTTAAGGGCCTGCGAATTTGCGCCGCCTGGCGTTCACGATCGCGCTGTTCGAGCCGTTCAAAAATATCGATGACATTATCAAGCCGTGTGCGGCGCACGGGCCGCGGCCGCGCGGCTGCCTGCACGAGAAAAGCGCCTTCAGGCAAAGCAGCGGCGCCATAGCCTGGACCCGAGACAGCGGCTACGGCCATAGCCTTGCCCAGAAGAATTGCCTTGCGCGGATGGGAAACAATCGCGCGACGCGTCACGCTGTCAAAATTTGCTTGCGCAATCTCTCGGCCAATCTCTGAATAAATGTAACGGGCAGACCAAATGGCCGGACGCACTGCGATGGGCAAAAGTGCAATGCCCTGCTCAGCGCGTGCATAAAGATATTCTGCTTCCTGCAACAGGCGTCGCACCATGCGCGCAATCTGGGGCAAGAACCGCGGTGAAGCGAGCCATTGATCAGGGTCAATCCCCTCTTCATAAAACCACTGACGCGGCAAATAAAGACGACCAAGACGCGCATCCTCACCAACATCACGCGCAATATTGGTGAGCTGCATCGCCACACCAAGATCATTGGCACGCGACAAGGCTTCTGCCTCGGTCACCCCCATAATCAGCGACATCATCACGCCCACAGTTCCAGCAACGCGCACACCGTAAGCGCATGTGTCGGAAAATGTCTCGCAAACACGTCCCGCCACGTCCCATTCAAAACCTTCAATAAGGGCTGCTGGCAAAGCGAAGGGAATTTGATATTGCGCCACCATAGTCGCGAATGCGCGATCCACCGGATTATCTTGCGGCGTGCCCGCATAAGCGGCGACCAAACGGCGGCGCAATTGCGCAACGGCAACAGCGCCTGATCCCGCGCCATCGACTTCATCATCAGCCACCCGGCAAAAAGCATAGAGCGCCCAAACGGACGGGCGCACATCTGAGGGCAACAGCAATGATGCGGCGTGAAAAGATTTTGATCCTGCACGCAGCAAAATGCGACAGGCTTCAAGATCACCCATGTGCTGGGATGAGGGAATCATGCAGCCTCCAGAATCTGTGCAGCACGAAGGCTCCAGCCAATATCAGCGCTTGCGGCAACAGCCATAGGCACATGGTCACGCGAAGCACGGCGTAAAAGAGCGCGTGCGGTCCAGGGCATGGTGAGCAAAGGCATCGGATCATCGGACGCAAATGTCACATCACGCCTTTGGCTCATCGCCCGCAATTTGCGCGCAAAGCCAAAAACATTCGGCAGAGCGCCTTGCGCTTCCTGCAGGCAGGACCAGAATTGTTGCAAGTCAGACTCTTTTCGCAGACGCAGCTGCGTTGAATGTTCGAGAATGGCGGGGGCGAGATCATTCGTCTCGAAGAAATGCACACCGCTTGTCAGCCGCGGATTACATTCCAGCGCATAAATCTGGCCCGTAGCATCGCGCATAAAGTCAAAGGAGAGAAAGCCGCTCCATTGTGTCGCTTGCGCATAGCGTCTGACGAAATCTTCAACACGCGCTTCTTCCACGCGGGAGAAACCAACAGCCACTGTTCCGGAGATAACGGAGGCGCGATAAATGGCTGTGCCACGCAATTCGCCTGTAATGCACAGAGAGCAAGAGGAGAGCTCTTCGCCCCTGATCCGCTCTTGAACAATTGCGCGATCCGTTGGCTTAAAGGCAGCGCCTTGAGCCAAGAGCTTCGTGCCCCCGCCCCCGCAAGAGCGGCGCTCTTTCCAGACGAAATCCCCGCGCTCAGCAATCGCGCGTGCTTGCGCATCATCTGCCCGCACGGTTGTGGGAACAGACAGTCCAAGCGCCTTCGCCTGTTCGGCAAAACGCCATTTGTCATGCGCCTCATGCAAGGCGGAAGGTGGCATAGTGAACACCACTACATCCGGCAAACGCGCCTGCAAATAGCTTGCATAAAGCGTTTCTTCCGAAACAGGGAGAATGAGTTTCACATCTTCTTCGCGCGCGATCCGCTCAATGGCATCAAGCCATCCTGCCGGATCATCCGCGGGAGATGGCACTTGCACAGACCGCGCACAGGCGCGCGACGCGCCCGTCAAATGATCGGCAAAAGGATCAGCCACAATCACGCGCCATCCGAGCTTTGCAAAAGACCGCGCTGGATCGAGCGCTTTGGGCAGTCGCCCCAGTGTGAGCAAGACCGCACTCATGGCGCGCCTGCTTGGCGCACGCGGCACATGACTTGTTTGACAGGCCGCGTGGTGAGACGCGCGGCGGGGCGCACAGGATGATCCTCAGCCAGCGAGAAATCGAAGCTTTGCACAAGACGCGCAATAATCAGCACGGCTTCAATGCTGGCAAAAGCCGCACCCGAACAAATGCGTGGACCCGTCCCAAAGGGAATATAGGCGCCCGGCGTCATCTCGCCTTCGCGCTCTGGCAAGAAGCGATCGGGATCAAACACATCCGGATCGCGCCAATATTTTTCATGCCGGTGCAAAACCCAAGGCGAGACGATAACCAGGGCGCCACGCTTCACAAAGCGCCCACCAATTTCGGAATCTTCAAGAGCGACACGCGGCAGGAAGGTGATCGGCGGATAAAGCCGCACCGTCTCGCGAAACACATTGCGCGTGAAAACGAGTTTCTTCGTTTGTTCGAAAGAGATCGGCCCATCGCCACAGATGTTTCGAACCTCCTCGCGGATGCGCGCAACAATCTCGGGCTGTGAAGCCAGAATGAAGAAGACCCATGTCAGGGCCGATGCGCTCGTCTCATGTCCAGCAAGGAAGAGAACGCCGAGCTGATCGATCAACTCTTCGCGCGTAAAGCCGACGCCTTGTGTGTCGTGAACCGCGGCCAAGGCGCGAGCAATATCGTCACAGCCCTGCCCGCTTTCATCCAGCAGCGCGCCAATCTGCGCGCGAATGAAGCGACAGGCCTCAAGCACTTCGGGCTTTTGCGGCACTTCCGTCCAGGCCTTGTCGAGCACAAGCCGCTTGATTTCAACCTGCGCGACGGAGCGCTCAAAGACGGTAAAGGCCTCAAACACCTCATGCGCAGCGCCTTCATCCAGACGCTGCGTCGAGAAAACCGTGCGGCAAATAATATCCGCCGTCAGATGCGACATCAGGAGATCAAGACTGAAAGCCTCGCCCTGCTTTGCCTTCTGCGCCAGATGCGTTGCGCAATCTTCCACGCCAGCCGCCATCGCCGGAAAAGCGCGGTTGATGCGCATCATGGAAAGCGCGGGGTCCACCATCTCGCGCTGGCGACGCCAAGTGGCGCCCGAAGACACAAAGATCGAATCCCCGATCAAAGGCTTCAGCGCATGGACCATTAGGTCCGATTTCGGGAACATGTCTTCCCGCTCGATCAGGACATGCCGCACGAGGTCAGGCCGGTTGACGATAAAGGTCGAGCGCCGCGACCAGCCCAGCGTGCCGATATCCATGCGATAGGCGGAGCCCGGCAGGAGATCGAGCAAATTGCCATCACCCCGCAGCGCCGCCCGCATGAGCGAGACGACGGCCGGCAAGGGTTTTGGGCGCGGCGGCAAATACACGAGAGGACTCCTGTCCAATTCTCTTTACAGTCGATCATGTCAACTCGTAAACTGCAATCCTGTCGCCCCGAGGGCTCCATGGTTTATTTGCTCTTCGAATCTCTGGTCGCGCTGCATATTCTGGGCGGCGTCACGGGTGCCGTGGCCTTCTGGATCCCTGTGGTCGGCCGCAAGGGCGGCTCCTTGCATATCAAGGCGGGGCGCATCTTCACCCGCGCCCTTCTCATCACGGGCACCTGCGCGATTCTCATGAGCCTGCTGACGTTGGCCGAGCCCATCGCCACCCACCCGCATCTGGAAGGCAAATTCGACGAGATCTTCATCCGCGGCATTTTCGGCTGGATGATGCTCTACCTCGGCGTGCTGACCTTGAACCTCGTCTGGTACGGCTGGCTCTGCGCGCTCCATCGCAATGACCGCATGGCTCTGCGCGAATGGCGCAATCTCTGGTCGCAACCGATTCTGGTGATCACAGCCGCCAATTGCGCCTGGCAGGGCTGGATTGGCGATCAAATGCTCATGGTCGCCATTGCCTTTGTCGGCTTTGCCACAGCTGCCACAAATCTCTGGTTCATGTTCAAGCCGAAACTGTCAAAAGTGGATTGGCAGAAGGAACATTTGAAAGCGCTCGTGGGCGGGGGCATTTCCGTCTACACGGCTTTCATGGCCTTTGGCTCGGTGCGCATTCTGCCCGAACTCGCGCTTAATCCGGTCATGTGGGCGATCCCGCTCACCATTGGCGTGAGCATCATCATCTATCAATGGGCCAAGCTCGACGGCTATTTGCGCCGCTTTCAGGCGCGCCCTTTGCGCGCGACGAAATCCTGAGCCGTCGGGACAAGATCACCCACAATTTTCGCCGATGAAATCACGCCGGGCAGGCCAGCACCCGGATGCGTGCCTGCGCCCACCAGATAAAGGCCTTCCACTTCCTCACTCACATTATGCGGGCGAAACCACGCGCTCTGGAACAGCTGCGGCTCAAGTGAAAAGGCGGCACCCTTGATCGACAAAAGCCGATCACGGAAATCAATCGGTGTCATCAGACGTGATGTGACGATCTGGTTGGAGAGATCAGGCAGAACCGTCTCTTCCAAACGTTTTTCAATCGCCTTGCGATAAGGTTCCGCCATCGTCTCCCAATCGGTCCCGCTATCGAGATGCGGCACGGGTGCCAGCACATAAAAGGCATCACAGCCGGGAGGGGCGAGCGAAGGATCGGTCATTGTCGGGCGATGCAGATAAAGGCTGAAATCCTGCGCCAGTTTCTTGCGCGAGAAAATATCCTTCAGCAATTCTTCATAGCGCGGACCCAGCACCATCATGTGATGATAGACATCTTCATAGCGCTTCTTCGTGCCGAAATACCAAACGAAGAGGCTCATCGAATAATTGGCGCGATTGATCTTCGCATCTGTCCAGCGACGACGCGGATAATTTTTCAAGAGCTTTGAATAGGTCCAGGCAGGATCGGCATTGGAGACAACCAGATCGGCTTCGATCACTTCGCCATCCGCGAGCCGCACGCCGCTTGCGCGCCCCTTGTCGGTCAGGATTTCTGCAACCTCCAGACCATAGCGCATGAGGCCGCCCTTGCGCTCGATCAGTTTCACCATACCGCGCACGATGGCGCCCGTGCCGCCGATCGCAAAATGCACGAGATGTGTGCGCTCCAGATGCGAGATCAGGCAGTAGTAAGCGGTTGTCGTCAGCGGATTGCCGCCGATGAGCAGCGGATGGAAGGAGAAAGCCACGCGCAATTTCGGATTTTTGAAATAGCGGCAGACTTCCGAATAGACCGAGCGATAGCCACGCAGCCGCACCAGATCAGGCGCCGCAGCAATCACGGATGAGAATTTATGGAAGGGAAAGTCAGCCAGTTCTTTAAAGGCGACCTGATAAATCTCCGCGCTGGCTTCGATGAAGCGATCAAAATTGCCCGCATCTTCCGGCGAGATGCGCGCGACTTCCGCGCGCATGCCTTCGAGATCGGCCACACAGCGCATTGTGTCGCCATCATCAAAGCGGATCAGATAAAACGGATCGACGGGTCGCAGATCAACATCATCTGCCAAGCGCGCACCAGCGACCTGCCACAGCTCTTCCAAGAGATAAGGCGCGGTGACAATGGTCGGGCCCGCATCAAAAGTGAAGCCATCCTGTTTGAACACATAGGCGCGCCCGCCCGGTCCATCCAGTTTATCGACCACTGTCACGCGCCAGCCTTTGGCGCTCAAACGAATGGCTGAGGCCAAGCCACCAAAGCCTGCACCAATCACCAGCGCATGAGGCGCGCTTGCGTGAGGCATATCAAACATCTTCGCCTCCAATGACCTGAAAGCGTCGCGCCAGACGCAGTATTTCGGTCGTCAAACGATGCGGGTCTTCTTCATGCGCCAAATGGCCGAGCCCTTGCACAGGGAGCACTTCTGCCGCGGGCAGAAGACGACGAATTTCATGCGCACGATCTGGATCAATCGTGCGGTCGCGCGAGCCCACCATCTGCACCAGCGGCACTCGCAATTTGGGGAGAATGGCACGCAAATTATCGAGGTCCCAATTGGCCATCATGCGCAAAGTGCCCGCCACATGCGAAGACTGCTGCGCAAGATGGCGATAGAGCGCCACACCCTGTTCATTGAGGCGTGATCCCGTCTCGTCGATCAGACGTTCTACAGTATGCGGATGACGTGCTTGGGAAGAGATAAACCACGGCACCAACGGATTAAGTGCCAGCAATTTTGCCAACCCCGAATATAAAGTGTTGACCGCATGAAATGGCAGCAATGCGGGATTGATGCCGACAATCGCTTTGGGCGCGACAAGCCCGTCAAGCGCCATGCGCACACCAACCGCACATCCGGCGGAATGCCCAACAATCATTTCCGGTGTTGCTTTCAAATTGGTCATGAGATCAGCCACAGCGCGCGCCATGCCCGGCAAAGTGAAAGTCGCAGAGCGGCGTGGGAGCGCAGAAAAGCCCTGCCCCGGAAAATCTGGTGCAATGACGCGAAAATGTTTTGCCAGTTCCGGCATCATATCTCGCCACGTATGTGCTGATGCGCCAGCGCCATGGAGCAAAAGGAGCACAGGTCCCTCCCCCATGATCTGCACATGCCAGTCAACACCGCCGGCGCTGACAAACCGGCTTGCCGCCCGATGCGGCCATTCCTGTTTGTCACGTCCGAAGACGAGTCTTTCGCTCATCTCGTGCGTCACTCCTGACACGCGCCTTGCGGGGTGCGGCCATCCGCTCGACACCCATCGCACCCAAAACCTTGCCGACAATCGCCTCGGCATCAAGACCCGCCTGACGGATCATTTCCGCGGGCGTGTCATGTTCAATGTAAACATCCGGCAGGCACATGCTGCGGAATTTCAAGCGGCCTGCATCAAAAAGACCTTCTTCAGACAATTCCTGCATGACCATCGCGCCAAAGCCGCCCGATGAGCCTTCTTCAATCGTGATCAACAGTTCATGCGAACGTGCGAGATCATGGACCAATTCACGATCAATCGGCTTGGCAAAACGCGCATCAGCCACGGTGACAGAGAAGCCAGCTTCTTCGAGCTTTTCAGCTGCAACCAATGTGTCAGCCAGACGCGTGCCGAGCGAGAGAAGCGCAATGTCATGGCCCCTGCGCAGAATACGTCCGCGGCCAATCTCCCAGACACTGCCTTTTTCCGGCATGGGCACACCCACGCCTTCACCACGGGGAAAGCGGAAAGCAATCGGCCCCGTGTCATGCGCCACGGCAGTTGCCACTGCATCAACAAGCTCTGCTTCATCAGCTGGTGCCATGACAACCATATTCGGCAGGCAAGACAGATAAGCAACGTCGAAAGAGCCTGCATGGGTCGGGCCATCAGCCCCCACCAGACCCGCGCGATCAATGGCAAAACGCACATTCAGATTTTGCAGAGCGACATCATGCACAATCTGGTCATAAGCGCGCTGCAGGAATGTTGAGTAAATCGCGCAGAATGGTTTCATGCCGCGTGCCGCGAGACCAGCTGCAAACGTTACCGCATGTTGTTCGGCAATGCCGACATCGAAAATGCGGGTCGGATGGCTCTTTGCAAAAACATCGAGCCCTGTGCCACCTGGCATGGCTGCCGTAATCGCCACAATGCGCGGATCGCGATTGGCTTCGCGTGTCAGCGCATCCGCAAAGACGCGCGTATAAGCGGGTGCTTTGGGTTGCGCTTTGGCTTGAATCCCCGTTGCCGGATCAAATTTCACCACGCCATGATATTTATCTGCAGAAGCTTCCGCAGGCGCATAGCCTTTGCCCTTCTGCGTGCGCACATGCAGCAGAATGGGGCCATGTCCCGCATCGCGAATATTTTCCAAGATCGGCACAAGCGTCTTCAGATCATGGCCATCCACCGGGCCAATGTAGAAGAAACCCATTTCCTCGAAAATCGTGCCGCCTGTCAGGAAGGTGCGCGTATGGCTGATCGCACGCGTAATGGTGCGATCGATTTTTTCCGGCAAATGGCTCGTCAGACGACGTCCCGCCTCGCGCAAAGACATATAGCGGCGGCCCGACACGAGCTGTCCCAAATGTTTCGAGATAGCGCCCACAGGTGGCGCAATCGACATGTCATTGTCGTTCAAGACAACGAGCAATCGACTTTTCAATTCGCCGGCATTGTTCATCGCTTCATAAGCAAGGCCCGCCGACATGGCGCCATCGCCGATGACTGCAACAACTTTTTCATCGCCACCCAAAAGATCGCGACCGACCGCAAAGCCAAGGCCTGCAGCAATGGATGTCGAAGAATGGCCTGCGCCAAACGGATCGTAATCGCTTTCAGCGCGGCGGGTGAAACCAGCAAGACCACCGCCTTGGCGGATCGTCGTCATGCGCTCACGGCGGCCTGTGAGAATTTTATGCGGATAGGCCTGATGGCCGACATCCCAGATCAGCGTGTCGCGCGGTGTGTCAAAGACATAATGAAGTGCAACCGTGAGTTCGACCACGCCGAGCCCGGCGCCCAAATGACCGCCCGTCTGTGCGACGGATTCAATCATGCTGGTGCGCACCTCTTCGGCCACGCGCTTGAGCTTGGATTGGGGAAGTTTTCGAAGGTCGGACGGGCGTTGAATCCGTTCGAGCAAAGATGCGGTTGCTTGCGTCACGATCGACCTCCCAAAAACGGAGCGTAAGGGGAAGCTTACACGAGCATTCTCGAAAGTGACAACTAAACTTTACATATAAAAGTGTCAGATCAACAAGACACGACCCATTGGCCCGCAAAGGGGTCCAAAAGGATGATATTGTAAGGAAAATGGCGAGAGAGACGGGACTTGAACCCGCGACCTCCGGCGTGACAGGCCGGCGCTCTAACCAACTGAGCTACTCCCCCGCGCGTGCCGGACGACCACTAGGGCACCCGTCGGCAGAGGATGGTCGAATAAGGCGCCCAGCCTCTCAAGTCAACACGAAATCGGTAAAAGCCCGTCCTTTCCGACGGCTTTCGCATGGCGGCAGGCCGCTATCGTCAAAGCTTCGGGCCGGCAAGCTTGTAGCGGCGCAATTCTGCGGCTGAGAGGATATGGATTTGCTCCGGGTTGATGGTTTCGGCCTTACGCACCAATGCGGTCGAAATCCCCATGGCTTCGGCATATTCGCTGAGACGCGCGACCAAGGGCTCAGTGGCGAAGACACGCTCCCTCTGAGTGCCCGCATCTGGGCGCATGCTGGCCTCATACATGAACATGCGGTGGATACCGACGCGGCTCTCGGGCAGAGCCACGCGCTTCTTGGCGCCCATCAGCGCATAGACGCAGGCCGAATAGCACCGCCCTGGCAGCACCCAGAGATCTTTGCGGCTGCCCGCTGGCGGAACTTTGGCAACCACGGCTGCAGCACCCAGCTTGCGCAAAGCCTGCCCCAGCTCCATAGCCGCCACCACGCGGCCCCCTTGCGAATTGATCAGCACAATGGAGTGCAGGCGCCCCGAGCCGATATGTTGGCCGACAAAATCCACAAAGGCCTGCGGGGTCTTGGCCATAATCTCGCCGTCAGCGGCAATGACCTGCGGGCAGCGCTGGCCGCAGCGCTCGCCATAATCAACAAGCGAAAAGGTCATCTCCGCCGCGCGCGCTGGTGCGGCAGCACAGAGCAGTGTTGAAAGGAGAAAAAAAACGCGAAGGCGGAGCGGCGAGCCAAAATCCATAAGACGAATCTTGGCCCGCTCCAGCTTAGGTTGCAAGCCGTTTCAGCGATCGTCTTCGAGGTCCCAGACAAAGGCCGAGAAAGCGACGAGATTGGCCAAGCAATGAAGGGCTATAAAAAAGGCAGGCCCGCCCTTGTTCGCCACAATGATCGTGCCAATGGCTGAAGCAAAGCAAATGACGAAGAGGATCAACGCTGCCGTTGTGCGGTGGTCCAGATTCCGACCTTTGAGAAAATATGCGCCAGCAAAACCCAAGGCGCCGACATTGAACAAAATGCCAACGATCAAAATGCCTTTCACAGCTGCAGGCGCGCCTGACAAAAGAAAAGCCGAGGCACCCACAATGCTGAAACCTGCCAGCAAACAGGCCAAGACCCCGCCAAAGCGCGTCGAGGTAAACATAGGCCGGGCGGCCGCTTGGGATATTGAGTCAATTGCATCAGTCATCTTTCCACCCCTCCAAAGCCGGCTCCTTCCTGGCCGGATTCCGGTAAGGCTATCGGCGCCAAGGCCGCACAAGGAAATCAAGAAGATGTGGGCTTAGCTCACAAGTGTTTGATTTTAAATGAATTATACACGTGAGCCATGTATTTTGGAGGAATCAGCAACTGATCTGGCGCACCCCAAACTGACTGCCCGAGCACAGGCTGGTGAAGGCCGATCTGCACGGCATCAGGCATCGGCTTAAAAAGACGCATCACAAGGATTTCAACCATGCCCTTCAATTCCGTCGTACGCCTCGCAGCATTTCTGCTCATCGCCTTTGGCCTTCCCACAGCTGCGAGCGCAGACAAGGTAAAAGAAACGCCGCTTTTTCAGGCCTGCATGGACAAGGTTGATTTGGGCGCGATGAAAAATTCGCAATGGTATGCCTGCTACACCCAAGAACTCGCCCGCCAAGATAAAGTGCTGAACACCGAATATCGCGCCTTGCAGGGCCGCATTCCGCCAGAGGCAAAAGATCCGCTCATCAAAGCGCAGCGCGCCTGGATCGCCTATCGCGAAGCCTGGTGCAAACTCGAGCAGGAACTCCCCAATGCGCCGGGTGGTGAAGTGAATTACCAAGCCTGCCTGCTCGACCAGACGCTTCTCCAGATCAACAAGCTGAAGGACGTCTTCTGATGAACCGTTTCATCGCGGAGGTTTTTGCCTCAATCCTCTCACTCGTGCATCTCGTCGTGGTTTTGGGCCTCGGCGTGTTGACGATTTTGTATTTCTCAGATGACACGCGACAGATTGCACAGATCGGTGCACTGATTGGCGTCAGCAAAGAAGCCTTTATTCTGGTTATCATCGCCATCTGGATTGGCTATGTTCTGGTCATGGGATTTCTGGCGACCATCATCGCGATGAACGAAAATCTGGAGCGGCTGAACAAGACCGTGCAAGACCTTGCAGCGAAAATGCCTGGCTAATGTGATGCAATTTTGGTGGGCGGTGACGGGCTCGAACCGCCGACCCTCTCGGTGTAAACGAGATGCTCTACCAACTGAGCTAACCGCCCTTATGCGCCTCAATCCGGCGCGGCAACGGAATCGCACGCCGGGCCGCGCGCGTCAATGGCACAGAGCCTTCTAACTGGCTGCCCAGTGGGCAAAAGAAAAGGCCGCAGGATCACCCGCGGCCTTTTCTCATCAGTTTGAGCGCATGGCCTTAATGGGCGACGACGCCAGACTCATCCCCGGCATCGGCTGCAACAGCCTTCGGGTTGGCTTCTTCGTCCCAAGTGATCGCAACCGGCTGACGGATCAATGCGTGGGTGAGCACTTCATCCATGCGCGAGACCGGCACGATTTCCATGACATTTTTCACATTGTCCGGAATGTCGGCCAAATCCTTGGCATTATCGATCGGGATCAGCACTTTCTTGATGCCGCCGCGCAGGGCCGCCAGCAGCTTTTCTTTCAAGCCGCCAATCGGCAACACGCGACCACGCAAGGTCACTTCGCCCGTCATCGCAATGTCACGGCGCACCGGAATACCCGTCATCACCGAAACAATGGTGGTGGCCATAGCAATGCCAGCCGACGGACCATCCTTAGGTGTCGCACCTTCCGGCACGTGCACGTGAATGTCGCGCTTGTCGAAGAGCGGCGGCTCAATGCCGAAATCAACGCAGCGCGAGCGCACATAAGACGCCGCCGCAGAAATCGATTCCTTCATCACATCGCGCAGATTGCCCGTCACCGTCATCTTGCCTTTACCCGGCATCATGACGCCTTCGATCGTGAGCAATTCGCCGCCCACTTCCGTCCAGGCCAAGCCGGTGACAACACCGACCTGATCTTCTGTTTCGGCTTCGCCATAGCGATATTTCGGCACGCCCAGATAGTCGGACAGATTATCTGCCGTCACGACGACCTTCTTCTTCTTGCTGGTGAGAATTTCCTTCACCGCCTTACGGGCGAGGTTGGACAATTCACGCTCAAGATTACGCACGCCCGCTTCACGCGTGTAACGGCGGATCAGCAGTAGAATCGCATCATTCTCAATCGACCATTCTTTGGCATTGAGGCCATGCTTTGTGGTCGCATTGGGGATAAGATGCTTTTTGGCAATCTCGGCCTTTTCATCTTCCGTGTAGCCGGCAATGCGGATGATCTCCATACGATCCATCAAAGGACCGGGAATGTTCAGCGTATTGGCGGTGGTCACGAACATGACATTCGAGAGATCATAATCCACTTCGAGATAATGATCGGCGAAAGTCGCATTCTGTTCCGGATCGAGCACTTCGAGCAAAGCGGATGACGGATCACCGCGGAAATCCATGCCCATCTTGTCGATCTCGTCGAGCAAGAAAAGCGGATTGGCGGTCTTGGCCTTGCGCATCGACTGGATGATTTTGCCCGGCATCGAGCCAATGTAAGTGCGGCGATGTCCGCGGATTTCAGCTTCATCCCGCACGCCACCCAGCGACATGCGCACGAATTCGCGGCCCGTTGCCTTCGCAATCGAGCGGCCGAGCGAAGTCTTGCCAACGCCCGGAGGACCAACGAGGCACAGGATCGGGCCCGTGAGCTTATTGGCGCGCTGCTGCACGGCCAGATATTCAACGATGCGTTCTTTGACCTTGTCGAGACCGAAGTGATCGAGATCAAGCACGTCTTCGGCAGCCTTGAGGTCTTTCTTGACCTTGGACTTCTTTCCCCACGGAATCGACAAGAGCCAATCGAGATAATTGCGCACCACAGTCGCTTCAGCCGACATGGGCGACATTTGGCGCAGCTTCTTCAGCTCCGCATGTGCCTTGTCGCGCGCTTCCTTCGACAGTTTGGTGTTCTTGATGCGCTCTTCGATTTCGGCCAGATCATCCTTGCCGTCTTCGTCGCCGAGTTCCTTCTGAATGGCCTTCATCTGCTCATTCAAATAATACTCGCGCTGCGTCTTCTCCATCTGGCGCTTGACGCGCGTGCGGATGCGCTTCTCGACCTGCAGAACAGAGATTTCGCTTTCCATCAACGCAAGGCATTTTTCCAGACGCTTGGCGACGGAAGATGTCTCCAGCAATTCCTGCTTGTCCGAGATTTTGATCGCCAGATGCGAGGCCACAGTATCGGCGAGCTTGGCAAAATCGTCGATCTGAGTGACAGCAGCGACGACTTCCGGTGAAACCTTTTTGTTGAGCTTCACATAGCCTTCGAATTCGGAAACGACCGAGCGCGACAAAGCCTGCACTTCGACGGGATCGGGAATTTCTTCCGCAATCACTTCGGCATCGGCTTCGTAATATTCTTCTGTGCGGGTGTATTTGCGCACCATGGTGCGGGCAACGCCTTCGACCAGCACTTTCACGGTGCCATCGGGCAGCTTCAAAAGCTGCAACACGGTTGCCAGCGTGCCGGTGGTGAAAATGGCATCCGTTGCCGGATCATCATCCGCCGCATTCATCTGCGTGGCGAGAAGGATGTGCTTGTCGGCCTTCATCACCTCTTCGAGCGCGCGAATGGATTTTTCGCGGCCAACAAAAAGCGGCACGATCATATGGGGAAACACGACGATATCGCGCAGCGGCAGAACCGGATAGCTCTCAATGGTGCCGGGCGAGGCGAGAACGCGCTTCTGAGTTGTCATTCGTTTTTCCTGTTCCTTCTCAGCCCGTCACGCGCCTTCTAAGGCCGCGGTCCGGACGGGACGCTCTTTGTGCCAAGCACGATTCGTACAGGCCCTAAGGTTACGTCCCTACGGCGAGGCCTCAAAGCGCCTCCCGTCTCTTCAAAGGGGAAATGGGCACCGCTGCCTGCTTTTTCAACACTCTGACGCATCACTTTGCGCCTCCCCAAAAGAAAAGGCCGCCCGGAGGCGGCCTTGAACCTTTGGCATGACGAAAAAGCGTCAGGCGGCGCCGCCACCCGTCTTCTCGTTGCGCTCGGCGTAAATATAGAGCGGACGCGCCTTGCCCTCGACGACTTCCGGGCCAATGACCACCTGCTCCACGCCTTCAAGGCCCGGCAGGTCAAACATGGTGTCGAGCAGAATGCCTTCCATAATGGAACGCAGACCGCGTGCGCCCGTCTTGCGCTCAATGGCTTTCTTCGCGACAGACGACAAAGCCTCATCCTGGAAGGTGAGCTCTGTATTCTCCATTTCGAAGAGGCGCTGATACTGTTTCACCAGCGCATTCTTCGGCTCGGTGAGAATGGTCTTCAGCGCCGCCTCGTCGAGATCTTCGAGGGTCGCGAGAACCGGCAGACGGCCGACGAATTCGGGGATGAGACCGAATTTCAGCAGATCTTCTGGCTCGACCGTGCGGAAGATTTCGCCCGTGCGGCGATCATCGGGGCCTTCCACCGCAGCGGCGAAGCCGATCGATGTGCCCTTGCCACGCTGCGAGATGATCTTTTCGAGGCCAGCAAAGGCGCCGCCACAGATAAACAGAATGTTCGTCGTGTCGACTTGCAGGAATTCCTGCTGCGGATGCTTGCGGCCACCTTGCGGGGGAACGCTGGCAACCGTGCCTTCCATAATTTTCAGAAGCGCCTGCTGCACGCCTTCGCCCGACACGTCGCGTGTGATCGACGGATTGTCGGACTTGCGCGAAATCTTGTCGATTTCGTCGATATAGACAATGCCGCGCTGCGCGCGCTCAACATTGTAATCGGACGCCTGCAACAGCTTCAGAATGATGTTTTCGACGTCTTCACCCACATAACCGGCTTCGGTCAGCGTGGTGGCATCAGCCATGGTGAAAGGCACATCGAGAATACGCGCCAACGTCTGCGCCAGCAGCGTCTTGCCGGAGCCCGTCGGGCCGATCAGCAGAATGTTTGATTTCGCGAGTTCGACATCATTGTGCTTCGACGCATGCGCGAGGCGCTTATAGTGATTGTGCACGGCGACAGACAGCACGCGCTTGGCCTGCGGTTGGCCGATGACATAATCATCCAGCACTTTGCAGATTTCGCGCGGCGTCGGAATGCCTTCCTTGCCCTTCACGAGAGAGGATTTGTTCTCCTCGCGGATAATGTCCATGCAGAGCTCGACGCATTCATCGCAGATGAAAACAGTCGGGCCCGCGATGAGCTTGCGGACCTCGTGCTGGCTCTTGCCGCAGAACGAGCAGTAGAGCGTGTTCTTCGAGTCGCTTGCGCCGACCTTGCTCATCATCATCTCCGTTATGACGAGGCAGACCAAAACACAGGCCTCGTCAGAATAATACCTAGATGTGCCAGCCTAACAAAGCGTAGCCGGCGCTACCGGAAAACGTGCCATTTTGGTGAAGGCCCGTTGTCTAAAACTGGGTCACTCTTAGACCAGATGCAACCATGCGAACGGGCCCCAATCAAGGCGGGACCCGTTTCCCGCCCTGTTCCCCCTCGCCCTCAAAGTTCAAGCCTCTGAAAACAAGGGGTTTTTAGAATTACTTGGCCTCAGGCGCTTCAGGGCGCTTTTCGAGCACCTGGTCGACGAGACCAAAATCCTTGGCTTCAGAGGCGGCCATGAAGTGGTCACGGTCCAATGTGCGCTCAATCGTGTCGTAATCACGACCCGTGTGCTTCACATAGATCTCGTTGAGGCGACGCTTCACCTTCATGATGTCTTCCGCGTGGCGGAGGATGTCCGAAGCCTGCCCCTGGAACCCGCCTGAGGGCTGGTGAACCATGACGCGGGCGTTGGGCAAGCAGAAGCGCATGCCGACCTCGCCAGCGCAGAGCAGCAGCGAGCCCATGGAGGCCGCCTGCCCGATGCAGAGCGTCGAGACCTTCGGCTTGATGAATTGCATCGTGTCGTAAATAGCCAGACCCGCCGTCACCACGCCACCGGGCGAGTTGATGTACATGGCGATTTCTTTCTTGGGGTTTTCCGCCTCAAGGAAGAGCAACTGGGCAATAATGACCGAGGCCATATGGTCTTCGACCGGGCCCGTCAGGAAGATGATTCGCTCACGCAGCAGGCGAGAATAAATATCGAAGCCGCGCTCGCCTCGGCTCGTATTCTCAATAACCTGTGGAATCAAATAGTTAGCATAAGTTTCGACGGGATCACGCATCCGTTCTGTCCTCGAGCTTTCTGGGCCGGATCTGGCGCTGCACATGGGCTTAGCATTGGACCTAACATAATGACGCCGACAGCCTTGCGCAAAGGCTGCCGGCGTAATTTTCAATCGAGATGCTGAACAAGAGACATAAAAGCCGCGGCTGCGGCCCCTGCCCTTGGGTCAGTTTCAAGCCTTCACTTCGTCTTCGACCTTGAAAAGCTCTTCCTTGGTGACGGTTGTTTCCGTGACCTTGGCCTGGCCGACGATGTGGTCGACGACCTTCTCTTCATAGAGCGGTGCGCGCAGCTCGTTCAGAGCATCGCGATTGTTGCGATAGTAATCCCAGACCATCTTTTCCTGACCGGGGAACTGGCGCGCGCGCTCCAGCAGAGCCTGCGTCATTTCATCATCGGTGATCTGCACATCGGCCACGCGACCGACTTCAGCGAGCACGAGGCCCAGACGCACGCGGCGTTCAGCAATGCGGCGATAATCGGCGCGCGCTGCTTCTTCCGTTGTGCCTTCTTCTTCAAAAGATTTGCCACCGGCCTTCTGGCCAGATTCAACCTGTGTCCAAATGCCATCGAATTCCTGAGAGACGAGGCCTTCAGGCAATTCGAATGAATATTTCTTGTCGAGCGCATCAAGCAGCGAACGCTTCACCTTGTCGCGCGACGCGCGGATGAAATCGCGTTCTATGTTCGACTTGATTGCATCCTTCAGCTTGGCGAGTTCATCGAAACCGAACTGCTTGGCGAATTCGTCGTCGATTTTCATTTCGCCCGGCGCTGCAACGACTTTCACCGTCACATCGAAGGAAGCGTCGCGGCCTGCGAGCTTGGCGGAAGCGTAATCATCGGGGAACTTCACATTGACCGTGCGCTGATCGCCAGCCTTGGCGCCCATGAGCTGGTCTTCAAAGCCCGGAATGAACTGGCCGGAGCCAAGCACGAGATCAATGCCTTCGCCTGTGCCGCCTTCAAAAACTTCGCCGTCGATCTTGCCGACGAAGTCGATGGTGAGCTTGTCAGACTTTTCAGAAGCCGCACCATCCGCCTTCGGCGTGTAGCTCTGGTTCTGCGAAGCCATGCGATCAATGGCCTGCTGAATTTCTTCTTCAGGCACATCCGCCTTCGGACGCGTGATTTCAACATCAGCGAAAGAGCCGACATCAAAGTCCGGAATGATTTCGATCTTCACGGAGATCGCGAGATCACCCTTGGCTTCGAGAGCGGCTTCAACTTCCGCCTGATTTTCAGGGAAGTCGATCTTGGGTTCCATCGCGACCTTGAGGCTGTTGTCCTCAATGATCTTGCGATTGGCTTCGCCAATAGCGTTCTGGAGCACATCGGCCATCACCGAGCGGCCATAGAGGCGCTTCAGATGAGCGGCGGGCACTTTGCCCGGACGAAAGCCGTTGATGCGGACCTTGTCCTTCATATCGGCCAGCTGGCCGTCGAGGCGCTGGGCGAGATCCTTCGCCGGGAAGACCACCTTATATTCGCGCTTCAGGCCCTGCGACAGGGTTTCAGTCACCTGCATTGTTTTTGCCTTCTTCAGAACGGCGGCGAACGGGGCGACCCCCGCGCGCGATTGAAAAACTGTTCGAAATCCGTGAGTTAGCCTGGTTATTGGTGCGGGCGGAGGGACTCGAACCCCCACGCTTTTCGGCGGTGGAACCTAAATCCACTGCGTCTACCAATTCCGCCACGCCCGCTTGAAAAACCTTCCGCGAAGGACGGTTCCCGGCCACTCACTGCTTCGGGTGGGGCTCTATAGCAATGGAGCGGGGCAGATGCGACAAAAAAGTTCAAGAAGAAGCGGTTTCTAGTCCATCAGCAGAGGGAAGACGCCGAACTTGGAGTGACCCAGCGCGGAGCTCTTCTTTGCCCCACATAATACGGACCCGAATGGACCCTGCCTCTTTGATCTCAACCTGCGACATCAGAATATTTTGGCGCACACGCAAAATTGGTTTTGCGTCAAACGGATCTTCCGGATCGGGCTGAGGGGGCATTACTTTGGGTAAAACCCCGGATGAAGAAATAGAGGCCGCGGCGGGCTGATCGCCGGGCAAGAAAATCCTAAGTTCTATTGGTGTTTCATCCAATGGGAACTCACGCAAATGCAACTCAACGGAAACGCAGAAACGCGGAAGCACAAAGGGTAGTTCTGGAAGAACAATTTCAACATCATAACACCCCACGTAGGTGAGTTTGTTGCCTACCTCGAAACGAATGTCATCACAAAATAGAGCTGTTGCAATATTCAAAGCACACCTGCCAAAGAATCGAGAGGTCTAGCTTCGATACGCGTTTTCCTGGGATGCACTTTGCCGCTCTTCTCAACAGTAGGAAGAGTGACAACGTTAGACCCTTCTTTTGGATTCCGGTTCCGCAACTCGAATACGATGTCGCGATCAATCGCATATGCCAAGTGAGCGATCGTACGCAGGGTCAAGTTTGCGTCGCCACTTAGCCAACGGTTCACAGCGGCTCTATCAACATCTAACTTCTTAGCAATGGATTGTTGAGTGATACGCTTTCCGGATTTTCTTTCATCAAGAATAGCAATTAAAAACGCGTCTCGCACCAAACCAATAAAGCGTCCAGCTTTTTGCTGAAGTGGGCTAATCTCAAGACGATACGACATTTGAGTATCCTCCAACGACGACCTTCGGCTCATCAAGATCAAGTCGCTCACGCAACTGCACACATACATCTCTCAGCCCAGGATAAAGATTATTCTGCTTCACAAGGTTGGCACTCGCAGCTTGAGCTATGACAAAAACGTCTTTCTGATAAAACCATCCAAAGAAGCGAACATCTTTAGTTTTCAACTCCCAAATGTGATGGTCCCCATCAGCAGGACGCATCACGTGCATTGCCTGCCAAGATGAGAGGTTTTCACCAGCTATGAATTGCTTGAAACGATAATCGACTTGTTCGATTGGAGACTGCGAACCCTCCCCCCATTCAGCAACAAGCATCGGAAGCTCTGCCTTGAGCCACCGAACTACTGACGGCAAGGCATAAATCACCCTTTCAGGCAGGATTTCTGGATCCAAGCCGACTTCGATTTTGATCAAGTGACCTTGTTTAGTAAGGCTATCTAATGTTGCCATAAAAGTCAACAAAACATCTTTTGAGCTCAATTTGAGCATTATACACTAAATGTACGAAATGCAGCTGTAAGCTCCCCAAATAAAAAAGCGCCCGGTCCGCCTCCCTACGGCCCGGGCGCTTGTCCTGATGGTCCCGATGTATCCCGGGATTGATCCATCAGCACGGAACTCAAAACTGCATCGACTGCCCTTCAATGGTCAGACGACGCATCAGGCGCGGCTCCTCGCGCGGGAAATCCTTGCGCGCATGGATCGAGCACCAATTGTCCCAGATCACCATGTCGCCAAGCTCCCACTTGTGCTCGTAGACGATGGAGGGATCTTCGGAGATGTCGAACAGATCTTCCAAAATCGCGTCGCTATCTGCGCGCGAAAATCCTTCGATGCGAGCAGTCATCAGGCGGCTCACATAAAGCGCCTTTTTGCCCGTCGCAGGATGGGTCACAAAGATCGGCTGCTCGTGATGGCGGATTTTTGAAATATCGACCGAGTCGAGATCCAACCGCTCACGGCGTTTGTAATCGTGCATTTGCAGCACTTTTTTGCCTTCCAGACGGTCGCGCAAAGCGCGCGGGATCATCTCATAGGCTTTATACATATTGGAGAAGCAAGTCTCGCCGCCCCAGCTCGTCAGCTTCATCGCATAGAGAAGCGTCGCGCGATGGGGCTCGGGATAATAGCTCGTGTCATGATGGAACCACATTTCGCCGTCGCCGAAAGCGCCGATCGATTTGCCATTCTCAACAATATTGGTGACGAGCATGAAAGGGGTATCAAAGTCACCTCCGGGCCCGGGACCGTTCACCGGTCTCTTGCGAAGGGCTACCTTGCCAAACATCTCGGCAGCCCGGAGTTGCTCTGATTCAGTCAATTCCTGCTCACGAAAGACAAGGACGATATTCTCGTCAAAGGCTTTCCGGACCGCATTCACTGTTGCAGCATCCAAAGGCTGGCGCAGGTCCAGACCCCGGACTTCCACCCCGCAGGCGGGGGAAAGCGGTAACAGTGACAGGGACATTGTTGTCCTCTCCTTGGGCGTTTCCTCAGGAACAAAGGTTAGCAGGCGCCGGGGAGTCGCATAGACGCTTCCTGCTGACATGATTGGTCAGGATTTTTTGACAATCCCCGCCTCCCCGTCCCATGATGAGGGATGAGAGAGGCATTCCATGGACCGGCTGAAAGCCATTGAGAGTTTCGTGCGCATTGCCCAGACAGGCAGCCTGTCCAAGGCGGCGCAGGATTTGGGGACATCACGCGCGCTGATTTCGAGCCATTTGAAACAGCTCGAAGATCATTTGGGTGTGCGGCTCATCAATCGCACGACGCGGCAATTGTCGCTGACGGAAAGCGGTCAGGAATATCTCGCCTTCTGCCTGTCCACGCTTGCGGCTTTTGATGATGCCGAGCAATCGCTCGCCCGCTCTCTGGAAGAGCCGCGCGGCACGTTGAAAATTCTTGCCTCCATGGCTTTCGCCAATATCCATTTGGCACCTGTAGCAGCCGAGTTCTCGCGCGCGCATCCCGACATTAAACTCTCGCTGATCACCACCGATACGAGTTTCTCGCCATTTGAACTCATCGACCAAGGCTATGATCTCGCTGTCTGGATGCGCCCCATCGAAGATATGAGCATTATCTCGACCAAACTGGGTGAGGTGCGCTGGCCCGCTTTGGCAAGCCCCGCTTATCTCGCTGAACATGGCACGCCAAAACATCCGCAAGAACTCGCCCAGCACACCTGCCTGATCCATCGCTCCATTTCGCCCGATGGCATATGGCGCTTCACAAGTGTGGATGACACAGTGAATGTGAAAGTGTCGGGCCCGCTTCTCACCAACAGCGTCTTTGCGCTGCGCGCCTCGGCGCTGGCGGGTGTGGGCGTCACGCTCTTGCCGACTTATTTCATTCAAGATGAAATTGAGAGCGGCAAATTGATCGAGCTCTTTCCTGACTATGGTGCGCCGCGCCGCCCGATTTACATTCTCTACCCGCATGCCCGCTATCTGCCGATGAAGACGCGTCTCTTCATTGATTTTCTGCGCGCCTATGTGCGGAAGCAAAAATGGTGAGAAACCTCTCTCCCACAAGACGATCTCTTCTCATCGCAAGTTTGGCAGCTGGCCTTTGGCCACGCGCATCATCAGCCCAAGAGGCATCCGATCTTGTTCTGCGCGACGGGCCGCTGATCTTACCGCCGCTTAAAGGTCGGCGCGGAGAGCCATTTCGGCTGCGTGTAAAAAATGAAAAGACTGAACCCACGGCACTGCATTGGCGCGGCCTGCGCTTGCGCAATGATATGGATGGAGCAGCACCCCTCACGCAAAAGCCCATCGAACCGGGCGAGACTTTCGAGATAGCGTTCACGCCGCCAGATGCGGGAAGCTTTCTTTGTCATGCCAATTGGCGCGAGAACTCCGGTCGACAGATTGCCGATGGCCTGATCTTTCCCTTCATCGTCGAAGATGACAAAGACCCGAGCGTCGATCTCGATCTCATCTGCCTTCTGCAAGACAAAGTGCTGGATGAAAAATCCGCGCCGCATGTGCTGATCAATGGCAGCGACCAACCGCTTGCCTATGATCTGCGCCCCGGCTCGCGCCTGCGCTTGCGCCTGATCAGCGCGTCTACACAACGCATGATGTCTGTGAGTTTGGATGGCGCGCGGAGTTTTGTGGCGGCGATTGATGGCCAGCCTTGCGGCCTGTTTGAACCGGAGCGACAGACGGTGCCTCTCGCGCCCGCGCAACGCTATGATCTCTTCTTCGATCTGCCTCGTGAAGCGGGGCAAAAAATTGTACTCAATGTTCGCTTGTTGGGACAAGAAACCGACAAGCTCCTCACACTCGCCCTGCTTCAGACAATCGGCGAAGCTTTGAACGCGCGAGAACCATTCACCGGCCTGCCACCAAATCCGCTATTGCCCGAGAAAATCGCCTTGCAACGCGCCACGCGCCGCGACCTCACTCTGGAACGCGCGGCAAACGGTGGATGGCGCGTCAACGGCGTCGCCGCCGATATTTTCGCACCAACCCCGCTTCTATCGGTGAAAAAGGGCACGCCCATTGTTTTGGGCTTCATCAACAAAACCAGGCGCCCCCAGCTCCTCCATCCCCATGGCCATGTCATGCGCCATATCCATCTCTATGATGATGGGTGGGACCCCTATTGGCGAGACACGATCATTGTGCCCGAAGGGCGCACCATGCGGGTCGCCTTTGTCGCTGATAATCCGGGACGTTGGGCGATTTCCGGCGGCCTGGATGGTCGCGACGGCCCCCTTTCATGGTTCGAAGTGACCTGAGATCAGGCCTGCATTTTAGGCAGGGATGCGCCCCGAAAAGCCTACTTGCACACACTAAGGTCTGCAACTGGTGCATAACGGCCATGCGAAATCTCTACTGGTTCTTGTGCGCCGCACAATCCATATTGATTTTATGGTCTGGCGTTTTCGCCGACCTCGCCCTCCTTGGGCGTTTCCTCCCTAGACTTGGGCCGCTGGTGCAAACCGGCGGCCTCCTTTCTTTCTAGGGGCCTTTCCAACTTCCCAAAACCTGCGCCAAAGCCTCTGGCAGATCATCTGCTGTGAGCCCGCGCCCGACCCGTGCGGCAGCCTGCCCATGCAGCCAGACGGCGGCTGAGGCCGCTTCAAAAGCCGCCATACCTTGCGCCAGCAATCCGCTGATGATGCCCGCCAGCACATCGCCAGATCCCGCCGTGGCGAGGCTGGGCGGCAGATCGGTCGCAATCGACGCGCGGCTATCGGGCGCGGCGACAATCGTATCGGGACCTTTCAGCAAAACCACGGCCCCTGTCGCCTTGGCGAGCCAGCGCGCACGTTCAAGTTTTGAATCCGGTGCTAGTGAATGTGATACAAATGAGTGCGCCAAAGGCTTTGCAAGCCTTGAAAATTCGCCCTCATGCGGCGTGAGGATGACAGGCCCGATCCGCGCCTGAATAAGGCTTGCAGCACGCGCCATATCACGAGCCATCAAAGTCAAAGCATCGGCATCGACCACCAAAGCGCGCGCGCTGGTGTCTTGCAAGGCGGCCTCCAATAGATCGTGCGCCTGCACGCCGAGCCCCAATCCCGGCCCGATGACCAGCGCATTCTTGCGCGCATCTGCGAGCAGCTGAACGAGGTCAGACGTACCCTTCATGGGAGCCAGCATGATCGCGGTGACGTGCGAGGCATGATCTTTCAACGCGGCAGGCGCACCCGCAATCGTCACCAATCCGGCGCCAGCGCGAGCGGCCGCGCACGCCGCGAGCCGTGCGGCACCTGTATGAAATTCGGGGCCTGAGACCACCAGCACATGACCGCGTGTGTATTTGTGACCCTCCACATCCAGCCGCGGCAGATGCGCGGACCACAAAGCGGGGCCATTCAAAAATGTTGCGCCTGCGAGATTTGGCAGCACATGGTCGGGGATACCGATATGCGCGAGATGCAAATCGCCACAGAGCTTTCGACCCGGCATCAAGACGTGCCCTGGCTTCAAGCGGAAGAAGGTGACAGTCGCATCAGCCTCGACCGCGAGGCCTCGCACCTGCCCGCTTGCACCATCAAGCCCCGAGGGCACATCCACAGCCAGCACGCGCCCGCCGCTCGCCTGACGCCATTCATTCAAGCGGCCAACCGCCTCTGCCGCATCGCCATCCAGTACACGGGTGAGGCCAGCACCAAACAATGCATCAATGACGAGATCGAAGTTTTCGGGCGCAAAGGCGGGCAGCCTATGCGTCGTCCCCGTCCAAGCCCGCGCGGCATCAGCCGCATCGGCCTTCAGCGCCGCCTGATCGCCCAAGGCAAAGCAAGTGACAACAAACCCCCGTTTGGCGAGATAGCGGGCTGCCACATAGCCATCGCCGCCATTATTCCCCGGCCCGCAAAGGACGGCCACACGCGGCGTGCGGCGGCTTTGGGCCAGAATGAGCCCGGCTGCTGCATCCGCTACTGCCTCGCCCGCCTTCTCCATCAGCGCAAAGCCCGGCACGCCGCCAGCAATGGCGGCCGCATCTGCGCAGCCCATCTCTTCGGGTGTGAGCAGTTCTAGCGTCTGGCGCCAATGGATCGGCAGGCTGGTCATGGGGCCATGGTGGTGCCTCAAGGCCCATGGCGCAAGCGACCCCACAAAAAGGCGAAATAGACGCGCGGCTTGATCTCGGCCATGCTGCACTGCGAAACCGGAGTTCTCCCATGGTCAGCAAGACGCCGCGCAAATTTTTTGAAGCCCTCGCCGCCGGTGCGCCCGCGCCCTATCGCGAGCTTCCGGTGCGGTTGGAGCGCATGATTCATTTTGTGCCACCCCATGTCGAAAAATTGCGCGCGCGTGCGGGCGAGCTCGCCAAAGAGGTCGATGTTGTTCTGGGCAATCTCGAAGATGCGGTGGCTGTTGAATCGAAAGAAGCCGCGCGAGCGGGCTTCATCGAAATGCTCAAGACAACAGATTTTGGCACGGCAGGTGTGTGGACGCGCATCAATGCGCTGAACTCTCCATGGGTGCTGGATGACATCACGCAGATTGTCGGCAGCGTTGGCAACAAGCTCGATGTGATCATGCTGCCCAAGGTCGAAGGCCCGTGGGACATTCACTATCTCGACCAATTGCTCGCGCAATTAGAAGCACGCCATGGCGTGCAAAAACCCATTCTCATTCATGCCATTCTCGAAACCGCCGAAGGCGTGAAGAATGTCGAAGACATCGCGACCGCCTCACCGCGCATGCATGGCATGAGCCTGGGCCCTGCCGATCTCGCAGCCTCGCGCGCCATGAAAACCACGCGCGTGGGCGGTGGGCATCCCGAATATAAAGTTCTCGCTGATGCGCAAGGAGATGCGCCGCGCACAGGTTTCCAGCAGGATTTATGGCATTACACGGTCGCCAAAATGGTTGATGCTTGCGCGGCCGCTGGCATCAAGCCTTTCTATGGGCCTTTCGGTGACTTCTCCGATACGGCGGCTTGCGAAGCGCAATTTCGCAATGCCTTTTTGATGGGCTGCGCGGGCGCCTGGACTTTGCATCCCAGCCAGATCGCCATTGCCAAACGCGTCTTTTCGCCAGACCCGGCGGAAGTGGCTTTCGCGCTGAAAATTCTCGAAGCCATGCCCAATGGTACTGGCGCTGTGATGATCGATGGCAAAATGCAGGATGACGCGACCTGGAAACAGGCCAAAGTCATGGTCGATCTGGCGCGTCAGGTGGCTGCGACTGAAAAGGATTTTGCAGCCAAGGCGGGGCTATAAGACGCTTTAGCTCGTCATTGCGAGGAGGGCTGCAAGCCCGACGCGGCAATCCATAGCACCAATCTCGAAAGGTTAGTGCTATGGATTGCTTCGCTGCGCTCGCAATGACGAAACTAGGGCCGCCCCAGATTTGACAGGAAGCCCCGGCCCGTCATAACCCACGCAGCATGGAAAGTCGGGTCGCCAAATTCAGCATCGGACAAGTTGTGAAGCACCGGAAGTTTCCCTTCCGGGGCGTGATCTTTGATGTCGATCCGGTCTTCGACAATACCGAAGAATGGTGGCTTGCCATTCCAGCTGATATGCGCCCGACGAAAGACCAGCCCTATTACCATCTGCTCGCTGAAAATGCAGAGACGGAATATGTCGCCTATGTCTCCGAGCAGAATCTGCTGCCTGATGACAGCAGACAGCCTTTGCGCCATCCGCAATTGCGCAAGATGTTCAATGTGCGGCGTGACGGCACATTTAAATTGCGCACAATAGAAAAATTTTCCTGACACAATAAAACGGCGGCCCGAAAGCCGCCGTTTTATGATTTCATTTGAAACGTGTGAACTTACTTGGCAGCCGGAGCAGCGCCGCCCTGCTGGGATTCTAGCACCTTGCGCTGTTCTTCCGCACGCTTCTGCAATTCTTCTTCGAGCTTGCGCTGCTGATCTTCGAGAACCTTCGGATCAATCGGTGCGCCATCAAAGGCCTTGGCAAAGCCTGACAGCGGCAGAACGAAATTCACTTCATTATTCGCCTGGTTCTTCACCATCACGTTGAGCGAATTGCCTTTCTTCATCTGGTCGATGGTCGGGCCCTTCACCTTGGATTCAGCAAAGCATCCATTCGGGAAGCAGATTTCAAAGCCGCCATCTTGCGTGGCGCCCTTGTCGATGGAGAAACGGAAGCCCGGACGCAGCATCAAAGCCACCGGCAGCAGCAAGCGCACGATGCGCTGATCATCGCCCTTCACGTCATAAACGGCGACGGCGAGAACTGGCGGCTGATCCGCGGCCTGACCGAAATCACGCGTCGTGTAGCAAATGTCTTTGCCTGCTGCCTGATCGCGACCGCAAACTTTGGTCCATTCACTCTGCGAGGGCTGCAGTTCCACACGCAGCGCTCCCTGCGGAGGCGAAGCCGACTGTGCGGGCGCAGCTGGAGGCGTCGCGGGCTTCTGCTGGGCGAGGGCTTCAAAAGCGCCGGTAAACATCAGGCTCGCGGCCAGCGCGGCAGCGCCGAGGCGCTTGGTGGACAGGGACATGGACGTTCCTTTCATGACCGGCCGAAGAGGCCGAAAACTTCGTCACCGCTCTTCACGACTGATTGCGGCGAGAGATGGGCGTGGCGTCTCTTTATCCCCTTCCCTGAAAGCTTTCCAGAGCCCCCCTCGTCTATCCTCAAAAAGCCTGCCCGAAACGGGAAGCCCCCACCCGGCTTTCGCCGCGCCCCGCCTCCCCCTAGTGTCGCCTCCATGAGACCCGCCGCGATTCGCCTTGCCTGTGCCGCCCTTCTGGCCTTTGCCGGACAGGCGAGCTTTGCCTTGTCTGCAGAGCCCTTTAGCCCTAGCCATGGCATTGCCATGCATGGCGAGCCCAGTCTGCCCGCCAATTTCACGCATCTTCCCTATGCCAATCCGGATGCCCCCAAGGGCGGGCGGCTCTCCATCGGCTTTCAAGGCACATTCGACAGTCTGAACCCGTTCAATCTGAAGGCGGGCTCGACCGCGCAGGGGCTCAACACCAATGTGTTTCAGACCCTCATGGTGCGCTCGCTTGATGAGCCCTTCACGCTTTACGGTCTGATTGCCCAAAGCATCGAAACCGATGAAGCGCGCGAACATGTCATTTTCCGGCTGGATCCGCGTGCGCGCTTTTCAGATGGCACGCCGATCATGGCCGAAGATGTGCTGTTCACATTCGAGCTATTGAAAACCAAAGGTCGCCCGCAACAGCGCTCTGCCTATGGGCAGGTGAAAAAGATCGAAGCGAAAGACGCACGCACAATCTCTTACGATCTGTCGGGCGCCGATGATCGGGAATTGCCGCTCACTTTGGCGCTCATGCCCGTGCTGTCTAAAAAACACACGGACGCAGAACGCTTCGCCGAAACGAGCCTCGATATTCCCGTGGCTTCCGGCCCCTATCGCATTGAAAGCATCCGGCCCGGCGAATTGCTGATCCTCAAACGCAATCCCGATTATTGGGCGAAAGACTTGCCCATTCATCGCGGCCTGTTCAATTTTGATGAAATCCGCATCGAATATTTTCGCGATGCGGCCGCACTTTATGAAGCCTTCAAAGGCGGGCTCGTCGATTATCGCGAAGAGACCAATCCGACGCGCTGGCTGACGGGCTATGATTTTCCCGCGATGAAAAACGGCAAGCTGGCCAAAGCCAGTCTGGCGCTCGGCGTGCCCAAAGGCATGACCGGCTTTGCCTTCAACACACGCCGCCCCTTGTTCAAAGACGTGCGCCTGCGCGAAGCACTCGGCCTCATGTTCGATTTCGAATGGGTCAATGCAAAGCTCTATGGCGGGCTCTACAGCCGGACGAAAAGCTTTTTTGACGAGAGCGAACTCTCCTCACATGGCCATCCGGCTTCCGCGCATGAGCGCACTTTGCTGGCACCTTTCCCCAATGCCGTGCGCGCCGATATTCTCGAAGGACAATGGGCGCCACCCAAAACAGACGGAACGGGCCGCGACAGAACAGCCGCACGCCGCGCTCTGGACCTTTTGAAAGAGGTCGGCTTTGTTTTGAACGATGGCGTGCTGCTTGAACGCGCCACGGGCAAACCATTTGAATTCGAAATCATGGTCACCGACCGCAATCAGGAACGTCTCGCGCTGAATTACGCGGAATCCTTGAAGCGCATTGGTGTGGTCGCACGCGTGCGATTGGTTGACGAAGTGCAGTACCAGCGCCGCCGCCAGAAATTCGAATTCGATATGATGCTGGGCTTTTGGGCGGCCTCAGCCTCGCCAGGTGCCGAGCAGCGCGGGCGCTGGGGCTCCAGCAGTGCCGCGCAAGAAGCCTCTTTCAATCTGACGGGTGCGGCCTCGCCTGCCATTGATGCGATGATCGCGGCCATTCTCAATGCCAAGAGCAAGGCTGATTTTACCGATGCAGTGCGCGCGCTTGACCGCGTGCTGCTTTCGGGGTTTTACATCGTCCCACTCTATCATGCGCCGGACCAGTGGTTTGCTTATTCCACGGCTTTGGCGCGGCCGGACCGCAGCGCGCAATTTGCAGCCCCGCTGTTTGGCGCAACACTCGACACATGGTGGCGCAAAGCGCCGTGAGAGAAAGAAATGCAAAAGCTTGAAATCGATGTCATCTCCGACGTCGTCTGCCCGTGGTGCTATCTGGGAAAACGCAAACTCGACGCGGCCATGAAGCAAGTCGAGGCCTTTGCCTATGATGTGCGTTGGCGGCCCTTCCAGCTGGACCCGACCATTCCGCCCGAAGGCATTGCGCGCTCCGAATATATGTCGCGCAAATTCGGGCCGGAAAAGATTGCGGCCATTCATGCGCGTCTCGAAGAAGCCGGGCAAGAAGAAGGCCTGAGCTTTGCCTTCGACAAGATCACACGCTCTCCCAATACGCTGGATGCGCATCGGCTGATCCGTTGGGCACAACCGATCGGCAAGCAGAGCGACATCGTGGAGCGTTTGTTCAACCTCTATTTTGTCGAGGGACAGGATATTGGCGACCGCAATGTGCTGATCGACGTGGCCCGACAAGCGGGGCTTGATGTTGATCTGATCACGCGGCTCTTTGTTGAATGTGTCGATATTGTTCCCGTGCAGGAAGAAATCTCGACGGCAGCCCGCATGGGCATTTCCGGCGTGCCGTTTTTTATTTTCGGCGGCAAATATGCGGTGTCAGGTGCGCAGCCCGTCGATGCATTGGTGGGCGTGATCTGGAAAGCTGGCAGCGAATTAGAATAAACGCCACGCCCGTCATTGCGAGGAGCAAAGCGACGAAGCAACCCAGAGCCCCACATGAAGCCCCTGGTTTGCTTCGCTTCGCTCGCAATGACGGCGATGGTCAGGCCGCCTTTTTCTTCTCGGCAATCGCGACCAATGTGCGCAAAATCTGGCGTGTGCCTTCAAGCCGCTGCGCGGGTGTTTCGAAATCGCGGATGAAGACCACGCGCATATCGGGACGCACTTTCGCATCCGGCCCCTGCTCGGCGAGATAGCGCACGAGCCCTTGCGGATTGGCAAAAGAATTGTCGCGGAAAGCGAGAATCGCGCCCTTCGGACCCGCATCCACTTTCTCAACATGGGCACGGCGGCAAAGCGCTTTGATGGCCACCAGCTTGAATAATTGTTCGACCACTTCCGGCGGCGGGCCAAAACGGTCGATCATTTCTGCGGCAAAGGTTTCAATTTCTTCATCAGTTTGCAGCGTCGACATGCGGCGATAGAGGCTCATGCGCAACGGCAGATCGGGCACATAATCTTCCGGAATCATCACAGGCGTGCCGACCGTGATTGTCGGCGACCATTGCTCTTCTTCCGGCATGTCGAGACCAGCCTTCAGCGCACTCACCGCATCTTGCAGCATTTGCTGATAAAGCTCGTAGCCGACTTCCTTGATATGGCCTGATTGCTCATCGCCCAGAAGATTGCCGGCGCCACGAATATCAAGATCATGGCTGGCGAGCTGGAAGCCCGCGCCCAATGTATCGAGCGATTGCAAAACCTTCAGCCGCTTTTCAGCTTGTGGCGTAATGGTGCGATTGGCAGGTGTGGTGAAGAGCGCATAAGCGCGCGTCTTGGAGCGACCCACACGTCCGCGCAGCTGATAAAGCGCGGCCAGACCAAACATATCCGCGCGCCAGATGATCATCGTATTGGCGGTCGGAATGTCGAGACCCGATTCCACAATCGAGGTCGAGACGAGAATGTCATATTTGCCGTCATAGAAGGCGGCCATTTTATCTTCGAGCTCGCCTGCTGCCATCTGGCCATGGGCGACCACAAACTTCGCTTCCGGCACGCTCTTGCGCAGGAAGGCCGTGACATCTTCCAAGTCTTCGATGCGCGGACAGACGAAGAAGCTTTGACCACCACGATAGCGCTCGCGCAACAGAGCCTCGCGCACCAGCAATTCATCGAAGGGCGCGATGAAAGTGCGCACAGCAAGACGATCGACCGGCGGTGTCGCAATGATCGACAATTCGCGCACGCCTGTCATAGCGAGCTGCAAAGTGCGCGGAATGGGCGTGGCCGACAACGTCAGCACATGCACTTCGGCTTGCAAAGTCTTCAGCCGCTCTTTATGCGCCACACCGAAATGCTGCTCTTCATCGACAATGACGAGACCAAGATCCTTGAACTCGATGCCCTTGCCAAGCACAGCATGGGTGCCAACGATAATGTCGACCGAGCCATCGGCCAGACCCTTTTTCGCATCCCGCGTCTCGCCCGCGCTAACCATGCGCGACATTTGCGCGACTTTGATCGGCAGGCCGGCAAAACGCTGCGAAAACGTTTTGTAATGCTGACGCGCCAGCAAAGTGGTCGGCACAACCACGGCCACCTGCTTGCCATTGATCGCTGCGGCAAAAGCCGCGCGCAGCGCCACTTCCGTCTTGCCAAAGCCGACGTCACCGCAGACCAGCCGATCCATCGGACGGCCTGCCCCCAGATCATCAAGCACGGATTCGATCGCGTTCAGCTGATCGTCTGTCTCGTCATAAGGAAAGCGCGCGCAGAATTCTTCGTACAGTCCTTCGGGCGGCAGAAGTTTGGCGGCTTCACGCGTCATGCGCGCGGCGGCAATCTTGATCAGCTCATGCGCCATATCGCGGATGCGCTTCTTCATCCGCGATTTGCGCGTCTGCCAGCCCACACCACCAAGCTTGTCGAGCTGGGCTTCGGTATCTTCCGATCCATAGCGCGACAGGAGTTCAAGATTTTCGACGGGCAAAAACAGCTTGTCGCCGCCGGAATAGTGAATCTCCAGGCAATCATGCGGCGCGCCCGACACATCAATGGCGCGCAAGCCTTCAAAGCGGCCGATGCCGTGATCGACATGGACCACCAGATCACCCGCCGACAGCGAGGCCACTTCGCTCAGGAAATCAGCGGCGCGTTTCGTGCGGCGGCGCTGGCGCACCAAGCGGTCGCCCAAAATATCCTGCTCGGAAATGAGAACGAGATCGCCGGCTTCAAAACCTTGTTCGAGACCAGCCACTGCGAGAGCGACTTTTTGCGGCGTCACGCCAAGCGCCTGCGTCAGCGAGGAGACGGGCTCTGTGCCCTTGAGCCCATGCTCACCCAAGACCGAGGCGAGACGATCCCGCGAACCATCCGACCAACCGGCCAGAATGACGCGCCGCTTGTCGGCCTGCATCGCGCGGATATGCGCGACCACGGCTTCAAAGACGTTCGCGTTTTCATCAGCGCGTTCGGGCGCGAAATTGCGGCCCAGATGACCGCCCGCATCAAAGACACCCTTCTCCTCTGGCACAGCAAAGGGTGTGACTTTGACGCAGACTTTTTCGTCCAGCGTTTTGCGCCAATCCTCCGCCGAGAGATAAAGCGCGGCGGGCGGCAACGGCTTATAGGGTGAGCGCGCCGGATCAGCATCATGCTGTTCTTTGCGCGCATCATAATAATCTTTGATCAGCGACAGGCGCTCGCCCGCCGCATCATCGACCAGATGATCGAGGACGAGCGGTGCTTCGCCGACATAATCAAACAAAGTATCCGTCTCTTGGAAGAAGAGCGGCAGCCAATGTTCCATTCCCGGATGGCGGCGGCCTTCACTGATCGCTTCATAAAGCGTGTCGCCGCGCGTCTGCGCACCAAAATGCGCGACATAGGCTTGGCGGAAGCGGCGCATGCTCTCGCTGGTGAGCTGCACTTCGCTCATCGGCACCAGATCAAGCGCGCGCAATTGGCCCGTGGTGCGCTGGCTCTCAGGATCAAAGGTGCGGATCGATTCCAGCGTATCGCCAAAGAAATCGAGACGCACGGGTGCCAACATGCCTGGCGCCTGCAAATCCAGAATACCGCCACGCACCGCATATTCGCCGGTCTCACGCACGGAGGACGCGCGCAAGAAGCCGTTGTTTTCAAGCCAGCGGATCAGCTCGTCCATATTGACGGCATTGCCCGGCGCGGCTGAAAAACTCTCCGCCGAAATCCATTTCAGCGGCGACACGCGCTGCAGCAAAGCCGCCACTGTGGTGGAGATGACGCGCGGGCGCTCTTCGGATGATTGCGAGCGCGCCAAACGCGCCAACACGGTCACACGCCGCGCGGCAATGGCGGCATTGGGCGACACGCGATCATAGGGCTGGCAATCCCATTCGGGAAAATCGAGCAACTCGAGATCGGGCGCTGCAAAAGTGAAGGCCTCTTGGAAAGCGCGCGCACGTTGGCTGTCACGCGCCACATGCACCAGAACGGCCGCACGCCCATGCGCTTCGCCTGCCATGAGACGCGCAAAATCGGCTGCCACAAAGGCATCAAAACCATCGGGAACATTGGCAAGCGTCAGCCGCCGCCGTGCAGCCAGTTCAACCAGTGCTTTTTTAAATTGGGTCACTGGTTCAGCCGAAAATCGGGCCGTCGTGGGTATGGAAAGCCTTCAGCTTTTTGAAGAGGGCATTGTTGTAATTGTCGGGCGTGGGCGCCTCGCCCGTGATGAACATCAGCACATCGCGATCGGGCAAATCCATCAGGCGCTCGAATTGCTCGAGCTCCTCATCCGAGATTTTGGCCAATTCCGCATCGGCGAATTTCCCGTAGAGAATATCCATCTCGCGCATGCCGCGGTGCCAGGCGCGGTAAAAGGCGGCGCGGCGGCGGTCATCGAGACCGGCGCTGGAGATCGTGGATTCAGTCACGGGGCAACTCCTGCAAAGCGATGCATCGCCGGACGGGAAAACCGCCCTGCGTTGCCCCCTATATAGGGCAGGCGCTTGCGCCTGTCAGGGGGTCGGCTAAAGCTAGGGGCGAAATGCGCCCCGATATCCTCAACCCGCTTTTTGCCTCTGTCGCCACGCTGCCGGGCGTCGGCCCCAAGACGTGCACACTCTTTGAGCGGGCGCTGGCGACACCCCATGGCGGCGAGCCACGTGTGGCGGACTTGCTCTTCCACCTGCCCCATTCGGGCATTGATCGGCGCGCACGGCCCAAAATCATGGACGCCCCGCGAGACCAGATCGTTTTGGTCGAAGTCACTGTTGTCGATCATCAGCCGCCACCCAATGCGCGCACGAGGGCGCCTTATCGCGTTTTGGTAGAAGATGAGACCGGAGACATGTTGCTGGTCTTCTTTCTTGCCAATCATCAATGGATCGAACGCTCGCTGCCCATCGGCGCCAAACGTTGGGTCTCGGGCAAGCTCGAATTGTGGGAGAGCCATTTGCAAATGGTCCATCCCGACAAGATTCTGGATGAAGCAGCCCTCGCCAAATTGCCGCCGATTGAACCCGTCTATGGACTGACCGAAGGCCTCACCCAGCGCGCTGTGCAAAAAGCCTCGGAAGCAGCTCTCTCCAAATTGCCAGACCTGCCGGAATGGATTGACGGGCCGCTATTTGCGCAAAAGCGCTGGCCGTCTTTCAAAGCGGCTTTGGAGCTTGTGCATCGGCCCGAAGAGCCGCAGATTTTTGACCCCCAACATCCCGCACGCTTGCGGCTGGCCTATGATGAATTGCTGGCGAGCCAAGTGGCGCTGGGCCTTGTGCGCGCGCGGATGAAAAAACTCGGCGGGCGCGCCAGTATTGGCACAGGAAAAATCTCCGAAAAGATTCTTGGCGAACTTCCCTTCTCGCTGACCGGTGCACAGGTCGAGGCGCTGAAAGAAATCCGCGCCGATCTGGCCTCAGGCGAGCGCATGTTGCGTCTTGTGCAAGGCGATGTGGGCTCGGGCAAGACACTCGTCGCACTGCTCGCCATGGCAACCATGGTGGAGGCTGGCCGCCAAGCCGCCATGATGGCGCCAACGGAAATTCTGGCTCGCCAGCATTATGAGCGGATGCTGCCTTTATGCGAAGCGGCGCGCGTGAAACTCGCACTTCTCACAGGCCGCGACAAAGCAACCGAGCGCAAGAAGACGCTTGCTGCATTGGAAGCAGGCGATATCGACATTGTGGTCGGCACGCATGCGCTCTTCCAGGAGGCTGTTGCCTTCAAGGATCTTGGGCTGGCAGTCGTCGATGAACAGCATCGCTTTGGCGTGCATCAGCGTTTGGCGCTGGGCTCCAAAGGCGATGCCGTCGATGTGCTGGTGATGACCGCCACGCCCATTCCGCGCACGCTGGTGCTGACTTATTTCGGCGATATGGATGTTTCCATGCTGCGCGAAAAGCCTGCGGGTCGCCAGCCGATTGATACGCGCGCTCTGCCAATCGAACGACTTGACGAAGTGGTCGCTGGCATCGGTCGCGCCATTCAAGCAGGAGCGCGCGCTTATTGGGTCTGCCCGCTGGTCGATGAAAACGAAGAACTGGATCTGGCAGCTGCCACAGAGCGCGCCGACGTTTTGCGGCAATTCTTTGGCGATCAGGTCGGCCTTGTGCATGGCCAGATGAAGGGCAAAGAAAAAGATGCGGCGATGGAGGCTTTCCAGCGCGGCGAGACGAAAATTCTGGTGGCCACCACGGTGATTGAAGTGGGCGTCGATGTGCCCGAAGCCACGATCATGGTGATCGAACATGCCGAGCGCTTTGGCCTTGCGCAATTGCACCAATTGCGCGGGCGCGTTGGACGCGGCTCAGGCCGCTCGACCTGTCTGCTGCTTTACAAATCGCCCTTGGGCGAAGTGTCGGAAGCGCGCATTTCCATAATGCGCGAGACGGAAGATGGCTTCCGGATTGCGGAAGAAGATTTGAAATTGCGCGGCGAAGGCGAAGTGCTTGGCACGCGCCAATCGGGCACGCCGGGTTTTCGCCTAGCGAGCCTTGACGTGCACGGAGCACTTCTGCCCGTCGCACGCGATGATGCACGCATGATTGTCGAAAAAGACCCAGACCTGTCGAGTCCGCGCGGACAAGCGGTGCGCACACTACTCTATCTGTTTGGCCGCGATGAAGCGGTAAAATTGCTGCGGGCGGGGTAGATTACCCTGCCTTTTCCAGTTCCTGTTTCACCTTGGCCTGTTCGGCGAGCGCGCCCAGAGCGGCTTGGGTTTCTGGCTGGATCAAACCCGCCGACATGATGAGTTTAGCCGCATCTTCGGGTGTCATCGGGATTTCGATCACGTCATTCACCGGCAGGAAAAAGTAAAAGCCCGTCGTCGGATTGGGCGTGCACGGCAAGAAAACCGAGACATGCTCACCCTGCGGCAGAGCTGTCGTCAGGGTGGCGGATGGCGGCGCGGAGATGAAGACAATCGTCCACATGCCGGGGGCCGGAAATTGCACCAATCCAACTTTGCGAAAGCTCGTTCCCGATTGCGAGAAAATCGTCTCGAAAATCTGCTTCACGCTTTTATAGAGACCACGCACCACGGGCATGCGGTCGAGCATGGCCTCGCCAATGCGGATTAATGCGCGTCCGGCAAAATTTGCTGCGAGAAACCCAAGCAACGTGAGGCCCAGAAACGCCACCAATACGCCAACACCCGGCACATGGAATGGCAGATAGGGATCTGGCGACAGGAAGGGCGGCATCAATGGCTTCACCCAATGGTCGACCGTGTCGACAAACCACCAGACCAGCCAAATGGTAACCGTGAGTGGCCCGGTAATGATCAGGCCCGTGAAAAACCAAGCGCGTACGCGTGCCCCGAAACTTGGCCGGCTCACGATTTCGCTATTCGGAAATTCAATCTGATTCATGTTCTGCCCGTGAAAGCGCGCGAGAAGGAAGCGGCGCACAGGGCCTAATCTATTCTACCGTGACGCTTTTGGCGAGGTTTCTCGGCTGGTCAACGTCCTTACCCATGACCACAGCTGTGTGATAGGCGAGCATTTGGACGGGCACAGAATAGGGAATGGCAGCAAAATCCGGGGCCATATCCGGCATGGTAATGGCCTTGAAGAAACGCACAGCCGATTCATGCTCGGCACGCTGGTCGCCAATCAAGATGATTTTACCCCCGCGCGCGGCCACTTCCTGCATGTTCGAGACGGTCTTCTCGAAAACGGAATCGAAGGGGGCCAGAACGATGACCGGCATTTTCTCGTCGATCAGCGCAATGGGGCCATGCTTCAGCTCCCCCGCCGCATAACCTTCGGCGTGGATATAGGAAATTTCCTTGAGCTTGAGCGCGCCTTCCATCGCCAGCGGATAATTGGTGCCGCGGCCGAGATAGAGAACGTCTGAGGCTTTGGCGAGATCGCGCGCCAGCGATTCAATCTGCGGCTCGCGCTTGAAAGCTTCGGCCATCAGGCCGGGCGTTGCCATCAATTCTGAAACGAGCGCCTGTTCGCGTTCGGCATCCAGCGTGCCGCGCGCGCGACCAAAGGCCACTGCCAGACAGGCGAGCACAGTGAGTTGGCAGGTGAAAGCTTTGGTCGAGGCCACACCGATTTCGGGGCCAGCCAAAGTCGGCGCCACCACATCGCTTTCGCGCGCAATGGTAGAGGTCGGCACATTGACGACCGAGAGAATGTGCTGGCCCTGCTCTTTGGCGTAACGCAGAGAGGCAAGCGTGTCGGCCGTCTCGCCTGATTGCGAGACGACGATCATCAGACCATTCTCGCTCATTGGCGCATCGCGGTAGCGGAATTCACTTGCCACATCGATTTCAACGGGCAAGCGCGCATAGCGCTCGAACCAATATTTGGCGATGAGCCCGGCATAATAGGCCGTGCCGCACGCCGAGATGGTGATGCGCGAGAGTTTCCTCAGATCAAACGGCAAATC
>Ga0209400_1000171_pt1 | contig 57071 bp, 43 predicted proteins | sample M_130807_EF_Meta_FD_187313 | JGI IMG/M metagenome (GOLD analysis project Ga0209400, IMG submission 187313) | Freshwater microbial communities from Lake Montjoie, Canada to study carbon cycling - M_130807_EF_MetaG (SPAdes) (version 2) | ecosystem: Environmental > Aquatic > Freshwater > Lake... | reverse complement strand
TTATTACCAATCAAAACATCAAAAAATAAATGATAAAAATTATAAGTAGTTTAGCATGCCAGACAATAAAAAACTATTAATATTTCATTCCATTAGCTGGATATTATTTTTGGTTAGCCCATTAATCCTATCGACTAGTAATATTCTTTATTTTTTAATCATTGGATATTTGTTGGCTGTGTTTGGACACATTGTGGGATTGCACAGATATTTTACTCATAAAAGTTTTAACACAAATAAATTTTGGCATTATTTTTTATTGTTCTGCAGCAGTATAGTTACACTAGGTTCCACTGTGGCATGGACTGCTGTGCATTTGAAACATCATAGATTCTCTGACACTGAACAAGATTCACATTCTCCCAAATACAAAGGTCATTTCAAAGTATTCTTTGGATACTTCTTTGATGCTTATGATGTGGAACCAAGATATGCAGCACGACTTTTGAAATATCCTGAACACAAATTTGTTCATAAGCATTATTTTAAATTGTTGTCTTTTTATATTGTATTATTGGCTATTATTAATCCCATACTGATTTTTCCTTTATGGATATTTCCCACAGTATTAAGTGTTATCATGGGCGGCATAGTGAATGTTTTTAATCATTGGAATGGTGAAGTTTCTGACAGTAAATTAATAGCATGGACTGTGGCTGGGGAAGGCTGGCACAAATATCATCACACCAATTCAACTGCTTGGCGTAATCCTTCACCGGATTTATCTGGATTTTTTATTCGACTTATAAAGTCCAATCAATAGGCCATCTGCCGTATTGTTCTAATTGTTGATAGAATATTTCAACGTTTACTTTCCAAATTGTTTGTTCAGTTCCTCTGTAAAACATTTCACCACAGTTTTCCAAACAACCTGTTTTGGCCAATATTGGAGCCCAAGTTCTGTGAACTCTTTGTTGAGTGCCCCAGCTATTTTTATTTGATGTGATATAAAAATTTTTATCTTTGCCTGCCCATTCTATGCCAGCAGTCATAAAAAATTGAGGACTCACGTGCTGATGTTCAATGATCCCCGTTCGGGTTCTTACTCTTTTGATTGGCATACGATCTGTGAACGCACAAGATCTCACAGCAATACGAAAACAATTTGGTCCCATTTCATCAAAACTGTGAGCAGCAGTGGTACCGACTATTTCATTGTTATAATAAAGAATCCAAACACGTGAAAGTCTTTCTGTGGAGATACTATCCACCAACGTTTTTTTGCTGTTGTTGTTTTTGAATCCTCTAGATTCTGCTTGAAGATAAAATTCTGTTAAATCAATTGATTCAGAATATGGTACCAATTTGTAAGTCATAAATATTTTTGTCCACAATATTTAACACTAAATATTTGGATGATAAGAGGAATTGGTGGTCAACCATATATTGATTTAACTCCACATTTGGACATAGAAGGTTTCAAGAAATTACATCCTGAAATCTGCAGGGGATTTGCTTTGGCTAGAGAATATGCCAAAGAAGGCACATGGATGTCACCAGGATTTAATCTACAAGACATGAGTTATCAATTGAATTGGAAACCAATTTATCAGGCTGTGAAAGAATATCTTGCACTGCCCACAGATCACCCTATTAGAAAAAATGGTGATGATCTTTATGCCAACATCAAAGATTACCGCACAAGAAATCAATTCACACGCTATCTCAAAGCAGTGTTGGGTGCTAAAGATCCATACATCTATTATTTTTTATGGAATGAAGGTGATTGGGATAATAGAAATTCTGAAAGACATCTCACGGAAGAAAGCAAACATTTTCCTGGAGTGGTCACATGGGTTAAAAATCTTGTGAATCAAAACATAGTGAGTCAAATAGGCAGAGTGATATTTTTTCATTGTGAACATGACGGACAGCCATTTGAACACAGAGACTTAGATGGCAAACATGGTGACTCACAAGGATACAGTGACCATTGCAATGAGTTTATACACATACGTCACAATACTAAAAGAGGATTTTACATTTGGGATCCTGAAACAAAAAACAAAGTTTATATCAATTCAAATGCTGCTTTTTGGAACGATCAAGACTGGCACGGTGGTGAGATCAATCGTGAGCAAGAGTATGGATTGCGAATTGATTGTGTGTTTACAGATGAATTTAGAAAAAAGTTAGGCATAAATCATTTAAAAAACTATTAAGGAGTTTTATATGAACAAGTATCACAGATATTTAAAACTCCCTTTTGAATACCCAAAACCAGATTGTTTTAATCAAAGTTACAGTCATCCCAATATGATTTTTGTTCCAAATAAATTCATTGATCAAAGTATTATAACTTGGATAAAAAATTTTAATCTTAAAGTTTCAAATGTCATTGAAGGGTTTTATACTCCACCCAATGGGGGCAAACTACCCATGCACAATGATACCAGCACAATAAGCAATGCAACAAAAATTAACTTTACCTGGGGACCAACCAACAGCACAACAAGATGGTGGCAAGTCAAAGATGAATCTTTTTTAATTCCAGCTTTTCCAGACAATTCACACATAGAATCTCAAGGTATTGTGCCAGATATAGTTGTTACTAACGCTTTCCAATCTACAGAAGAAAGTTGTAATTTAGTGTGTGAAAAAGTTATTAATAAACCCAGTCTAATGAATGTTGGGCAACTGCATTCCACATACAATCCTGATAACAAACAGGATCGTTGGACATTGTGTTTCACGTTATTAAAATTAAATAATTCTCATCTTCAATTTGACGAAGCATTGGAAATATTCAAAGACATTGCTTATGAATAAAAGAACTATCACTGTTATTTGTCCTAAAGAACAAGAAAAAAGTTATTTTTCTTTTAAAAAACATCATTATTCTAATCATTTAAACATATATCTTAACAATAATTTATTGTTTGAAGGTATAAATGATGCTGAAGAAAACTTGCCTATCACATTAAAAAAAAATATTGATATTGATTACAACACGGTTAATGTATTAAAATTTAACTATAACATAAATTTTAAAGATCCCAGCAAAGAACTTGTGGATGTTTTGTATAAGTTTGAACCCATAAATGATCAATATCATTCTATAAAAACAGAAATAAACAGACACAATTATGTGTTGGGCAGTGAACAATTGGATGACAATTATGAAGTTACAATTAACATAAATGAACACACACATATTTTTGGTAAAAACTATCACCAAGGAGAAACAAAAAACATAAATTTTTTTGATAAAATTAATTTACAACAGCAAGGATTAACGATATCTTTAGATTCAAAAAAAACTTTTCAAAATAACACAGAGACCACGTTTGACCAAATTAGGTTAGAATTACGATAATTATTAACATGTTAAAAGGATTGATACCAGGACAACAGAAACCTACTCATCCATCAAAAGATCATTGGCAATTTGGTACTGTGGAGAATGGCATCAAAAAAATAGATCCTCTGTTACACTATGGTTGTTTTACACTGGGATTTGATAGAACAGACATTATTCAACATGTGTGCGATTCAATTAAAAATGTTAAACCAGAAATAGCAGAATCTTCAATATATGAAGAAGATTTAAAATTAAATCATGCCAGTTATGAACTATCCGATAAATTGTTTAATATGAGCAATGGATATAGAAGTTTTTTTGCTTTGTCAGGCAGCGATGCCAATGAAGGAGCAGTAAAATTATCTTCAGCATATCATTCAATTAAAAAAAATCAAAACAAAAATAAAATTGTAAGTTTTTATCGCAGTTTTCATGGATGCACTTTCCTTAATAGCAATCTTGGAGATTTGTTAGTGAATAATCCTTTATATACCATGAATAGATATGATGGAGTTATTAGATTAAACAGAGATTTTGATGTAAATTCTGTTGATTGGAATCAAGTGATGAGTATTATAGTAGAAACATGTTCGTGGGGAGATGATTTAACACCTAATTCAGACATTTTTTGGGAAAAAATAAAATATGTTCAAGAAAAATTTGACGTTATATTAATTGTGGATGATATTTTTATAGGAGGTGGCAAAACAGGCAATTATATTGGTTGGAAACATTTGCCCATACAACCTGATATTTTTACCATGGGCAAATCTATCACAGGTGGATATTTTCCTTTGAGTATAACCATGTACAATGAAAAAATACATAATATTTTACCCACTAATTTTGAATGGGATCACGGATACACTTATAGTTTTTCTTTGCCAGGCATAAACAGTGCTTTGAAATACATAGACATATTGGAAAAAGAACAAATATTAGACAAACATCAAAGCATCCAAAACACAGCTATTAAAACTATTCAAAGCACGGGTTTTGAAATATTGAATCGTTTTGGTTGTCTTTACATGATACGCAAAGGCAATTTTAAAAATTTATACATGATGCCTTTGAATGCTAACGATGAGTATTTTACAGTTTTAAAACAGGATTTAGATTACTATGACAATAAAAACAATTGATAATTTTTTCGATACACCAACATTGGTTGAGTTAAAATCTATTATTAAACATGAAATTGCCAATAATGAATGTGAACTACATTATATTGATCCAGAACATGCCAAGGATTCAAAAATAATAAAACAAATTGGAAATGAAATTACAGAATTTTCTGGACAAGTAGAAAATGATCACTATGGATTTCACAATTCCACATATTACATGTTAACAGGTGAAAGCAGAACATTTTGGTTAAAAAATTTAGTGAGCAAAAATGTTGTGTCCAAAGACATACTTAATACCATGGATTGTTTGGTGCGTTATCATGAAAATCATGCTCCATACGGGGGGCATTGGCATCTTGACAGCACTTATGAAAAGGACAATTCTATAGATTATGTAGGAGTAACACACTTTTTACACGATACTTGGGATATTAACGATGGAGGTCTTTTTCTTTATAAAGAAGACAAAGATGATACACATGGAAAATTTATTGAACCTACTCCCAACAGAATAATAATAAATTATACAGATCACATTCATGCTGTATCAACAGTGGTGGCAAAAAAAGGCGTTGTAAGATTATCAATGCAAATGTTTATAAATTACAAATATTTAATATAAAATTATGATCTACACAGAATTTGATCCATTACAAGAAGTAATTGTGGGTGATTGCTATGCTCCTGGAGATGTGGATAATTTTTTACCTAAAGAAAGTATTTCAAGTTTTAATAAAATATTAGAAGAAACCAAACAAGATCTCAACAATTTAACAGATTTTTTAAAAAAATCTAATATTAAAGTACACAGACCTGAAGTGCAAAAGTTTGAACAATCAATTCAGATGCCCAATTTTAAAATTAATTTACCTATATGCCCCATAGTGCCCAGAGATCAGTATTTGATTATGGGTCGTGATATCATACAAACATATACCAGTTATACCGACAGATATTTTGATTCTTTAAGTTATAGAAAGATTTTTAATGAATTATTTAAAGAAGGATACAACTGGATTGCTCAACCATTGCCTATGTTGATTGATTCAAAAATTGATGACAATTGGTACATATCAGACTCCATATACAAAGAAAAATTAGCAGATCAATTGTTGTGGCACACAGCCTCAGTGTTTAAAGCAGGCGATTCATTGATATACAACGGCAGAGGACCAGGTTCGCAATTAGGATTAGAATGGCTTAAACGCAATTTGAAAGAATTTAATTATATTGAAAATACAGGTGATACCATATTTAAAAATTATGGACACATTGATCATGGATTTTTGCTGATAGATGATAACACTGTGATACATGCTGGTATAGAATGGGTTCCTTTATGTTTACGCAATAAAAAATTAATTGATGTTAAAAATTTTGTAGGCACAGTTATTACAGACAACTATATCAATGATTATACTGCCACTGATGGAAAATATTCTAATGCTTGGTTAGAAAAATATTTGGCCAATTGGAGAGGATACACACAGGAGATTTGTTTTGATTTAAATGTATTAATTTTAGATTCAAAAAATATATTGTTTGGCAAACATTTGCCAGAATTATTTGAGTTTTTAAAAACACACAATATCAATTGTCATGTAGTCACACAAAGACATGAAGTGTATTGGGAAGGTGGTACTCATTGTTGCACTCTTGATGTGAAAAGAAAAGGTTCTAAAAGAAAAATAATTTAAATTTTTCTTAAATCAATATTACTAATATATAAATCTTGATTTAAAATATAATCTATTGTTCTAGTAATATCTTCAGCACTACAAGTAGGTTCATTGGATCTTTCTCCAGTCTTTGGACCATAATTAGCAATTCTTAACATGGTAAATTTGACCTGGGTTCCAAATGGTTTTTGTATACTCAAAGAATTATGTATCACATCAAGATGATGTTTTTGTTTAAGATATGTGATGTTAGCGTTAATACTTTCTAAAAGTTTTGGATGTATTTTAGTAGCTAGAGTGCCAAATGTGATAACATTTTTTAATCTGTGATTGCTCCATTGTTCATTAATGTTGATTAAAATTTGACTTTGAATATTATCTATGTGTGCTAAATTTATCAAACAATCACTGTCTAATGATTTTTTAATTAAAGAATCCATTTGTTCTTTAACATTTAAATCACAACCTGTGGATTTAGAAAATCCTAAACATTCGTGATTTTTACTAAGATATTCAAACAACATTTTGCCTATGTTTGACGTATGACCTGTGATAATTATTTTCATTATATTTTTATCCCCAAATATTGAAAACGTATTTTGGAATCAATCCACAATTAGACCCAGCGTGCCATGAAGTTCGTTTGGGCCATTTCCAAGTGGCTCCCATTTCTTGATTGTACAAACAATGATCTTCTACGATAAAAACATGTCCTGGTGCTGGAGGACTTATATGACAATGATATCTAACCATTTCTTTTTTGTGTTCTAATGTTTTTTCATCATCTGTAATATCCCAATGCCAAGGTGCTACATCACCAGGTTTTACTCTGCTGATCCAAGCATTGATATAACTTTTCATTCCAACCCATTCACAAAACTTTTCTGCTATCTTTTTATCAAAATTTGTGCCTGGTAGATACATATCCCAACTGGCATTGCCTCCTTCGTGTTTCATTTTATAGCCAGCCTCACGCAATGGCTTAGCCACTTCTTCCACTCCAGGCACATGATGTCCCACATCGTGTCTTGGACCTATGTAAGCACTCTGTTGATCTTCAATGCTTTTTATAACACTGTGCCAATCAATCACATCTTTGCAATTACCCACGTATTCAAGCATTTAAAAAATCTCCTGGCCATTTGCCATAATTCATTTTCACCGTTGATTCATACAATTTGAAAGTGTCATACAGTTCACCCACAAGACTTTGAGCAAATCTAGGATGATTGGGATCAAATAATATGGATTTTAACAATTCTTTGGACACGTATCTATCTTCGTCACAGGTACAACCATAAAGATCCATTATGCGAACTTTGTTTTTACTATCTAAGTAAAATGTATGTGGATACAAATTGGATTTGTGTATGTTCTGTGACAATAAGTCTGACAAAATATCTTTGATCTGTTGTTGCCAATTGGAAACTGTGGATATTTCACCCGTGTGTATGAGTTTGCTTAAACTACGATCATACCATTTGAATTCAATTGTTCTATTTCTGTGATCAATATTTAGAATTTCAGGAACATATGGTTTATTTTTTAACTTTTCTATGTAGTTGGTTTCTCTAGCAAACCAATTTTGTCTAAGATCGTCAGTCATATTGGGATTAACGAAATATTGATTATTGTTAAAGTTCATTTTAAATATGTCTTTATCAAGACTAATCAATGGTTCATACACCATGTTGGCTAATTCTATTTTGCCCAATTCATATTTGTAAAAATGATTCCAATCTTTAATCATGACTGATCCTTACATCAAATCCGCAATTGTCCAACACTTTGTTCACTTGTGGCAAATGAGTACGTTCTATTTCAAAACTTATTTCAGTTTCAGAAATTTTTTTAAATTTATTCACACATCCTTGCTTGTTTAATCTATTTAAAACTATGGAAAAACTGTGATCAAACAAATATCTCAAATTGTATGGTGGATTGTTCACTGTGATTTTAACAGCACAAGGATCTTTCAATTCAACTTTGTTCAATAACTTTCTTATGACCAATTGAATGCGTGATTTATATCCTAAATTAGCAGCAGAGTGTATGCGACCAGCGTCCATAAGATACACTTTGTTATCTACTTCAGTAGGGTATATTTTTAAATTTTTTAAATCATACAGATAACTGTGTTCACCTTGTAGTGTCAAATGATATCGGTCATCTATATCGGCATGAGCACAATAACTTTCGCCTGGTTCCAACACAATTATTCTTGCTTCGCCCACAGACCCTAATTGAGCAAAAAGATTCACAATGGGTGTTTTTTTGAATTCATCTTTCAGCTGCCAAACGTCATAGAAAAAATCTCCAGTGGGTTTATTCAACTGAGTTTTTGGTAAATCCAAAATTGGTAAACTTTCAAAGATCTCTTTGGCTGAACATGTTATATTAATTTGGTCAAGCATAGCTATACTTATCGTAAAAAATTATGTGAGCAGTTAATTACGATAAATATTCTGTCCATACTATGTCTAATTACAAACAGTTAAAAACGGTTTACGAAACCAGTGTCTTCAAAAATATTCTACATCTGATTGATGGAGTGTATGTTCCATTGTCTCAAAAATGGAAAAATATTGGCGTTAGTGTGAGTGGTGGTGCCGACAGTGCCTTGATGAGTTATCTGCTGTGCAATCTGATTACCAAAAATCAATTGGATATCACTGTTCATATTATTACCAATATTAGATGTTGGAAAACCAGACCTTGGCAGCGTCATAACAGCATAGAAGTTTATGGTTGGTTGACTGATAAATTTAAAAATATAAGATTCAAAAGACACGAAAATTTTATTGCTCCCGAATTAGAATGGGGATCCAAAGGACCCAGCATTGTGGATGAATATGGCAGATTAAAAAGTGGCAATCAAATAGAATTAAGAGCACATGCTGAATATGTGGCTCACACAGAAAAATTAGATGCTTGGTACTGTGGAGTGACCAAGAATCCTGATAAAGAATTTGATCAACGTTTGACAGATAGAGATGTGTTTATTGACACAGTTTCTGATGCTCTGTTGGACAAGTTAATCAAAGCACACATGGGCGGCTTTGCATGTCACCCATTCACTTATGTACAGAAAGATTGGATAGTTGCTCAATTTAAAAGATTAGGCATTATGGACCTATTTGATCTTACTCGCAGTTGTGAAGGTGATCTAAACACATATCCTGAAATCTTTGGTGACTTAGATTACAGAACTTATGTGCCAGGGTCGCCCGTACCTGTGTGTGGCAAGTGTTTTTGGTGTCAAGAAAGACAATGGGGAGTGGATAAATGTCAAGATTAATTGTGTTTGGTTGTTCATACGCATATGGCACAGGATTACCTGACTGTAAAAACTGGCTTTTTGATATGATACATAATTTAAAGCCCAGTCAATTAGGATGGCCCAAACTGTTGTCTGAAAAATTAAATTGTGAATTAATTAACGAAAGTTTTCCTGGTTCAAGTAATACAGAAATATTATACACTTTGCTTAAATTTAAGTTTCAAAATGATGACAAAGTGATTATTATGTGGACTCATTATGCTAGAGATATGTTGTTTAACAATCAACACAAATTTCCTTTTTTTAGAAATAGATTAGGACCATGGGGTAAAACACATCAAGAACGCAAATGGGCAGAGTATTTAAATGAAAAAGATTATGCTATGAAAAGTTGGTTTAATATACATCATGCAGATTTATATCTACGCGATAAAAATATTCAATACATTCATTATCCAGCTACTCCAGAAGAATTTGATAAAAATAAATTGGATTTTATTAAAGTTAACAATTACCATAACACTGGTATAACTGTGTTAGACAAAGCCACAGATGACATGCATCCAGGAATACAAAGTAATATTGACACAGCAGACAAAATACATAAGATTTTTAAGGAATACAATGACAGATCATAATGAATATTGGATGAATCCTGAAGATTCACAATTGGGCAAATGGCAGAGAGAAATAGAATCTGTCACAGGCACTCCCACTTACTGTATATTGCCTTGGATACATTTTGCCACCAGACCCAACGGTGATATGAGATTGTGTTGTTCAGCCAACGCCAGTGGTGCTGGATCTGATCACACAGTGGGTATTATTAAAAAAGAAGATGGCACACCTGCCAACTTTGGTGTGGATACTCCTATGAGTGCTTGGAACAATGATTACATGAAAAGTGTGCGTACCACCATGTTGAAAGGTGAGATACCTGCCAGTTGTCGCAAGTGTTTTGATGAAGAACGTGTGGGAGTGGTGAGTAAAAGAATATGGGAAACTGGCACATGGCATCGAGATGGAGTGGATGTGCCGGAACTGATACGTCAAACCAAAGAAGATGGCACAGTGCCTGAAAAATTATTGTATTTGGATCTGCGTCTAGGACACACTTGTAATATCAAATGTGTGATGTGTTCTCCACATGACAGCAGCAAATGGGTGAATGACTGGCAACAACTGATGCCACAATTACAAAACAAAGAAGTTAAAGACCAGATTCAATGGGACAAAAAAGAATTTAATAACTTCTGGCATGAAAAAGATACTTTCTGGCAGGAAATGTATCGCCAAATACCCAATTTAAAACAAGTATATTTTGCTGGCGGTGAACCATTGATGATCAAAGAACACAAAGTGTTTATTGAAGAAATTATAAGACAAGGTTATCAAGATCGTATATTATTACGTTACAATTCCAATGGTATATTAGTGGATGAAGATTTAATCAAGTTATGGAGTAAATTTAAAAAAGTTAAATTTGCTGTGAGCATGGATGCCACACATCAGCGTGATGAATACATACGTTTTCCCACACAATGGGCCACAGTGGAAAAGAATTTACACATGTTAGACAATACTCCTGACAACATACAAGTGAGTTTGGCTACTGCTATACAAATTTTTAATATCAAACACTTGCCTGATTTTATGAAATGGAAAATACAGAGTGGATTTAAAAAATTAAACGTAGGCACTGTGCCTGGTGGAGTACAAATGGGTGGTGGATTGGTTAACATGCATTTATTATACATACCAACTTTTTTAAGCATACAAATATTACCCCGAGAAGACAAACAACAAATAAGAGAACTGTTTATGGATTTTAAAGATTGGTTGTGGCACAACTATAGACAGGACGATGATTTTTGGAAAATAAATCCTTATGGATGGAGACGTTGGGAGGCAGTACTGATGCACATGGAAGCCAAAGATAATTCTAGACTGCTGCCTGGATTTAAGGAGTATGTGAATAAATTGGATGCTATCAGAGGATTGAGTGCTGCTAAAATTTTTCCTGAATTGAAACATTTACTATGATAACACAAGTTTATAACCCTCAGCCCAAAGACGTTTTACGTGTGGAGTTTATGATAGGTAACACCTGTAATTACAAGTGCTGGTATTGCTTTGAAGGTTCACACGAAGGCACACATCGTTGGACCAATGACTTGGAACAACTGGTGGCAAATTTTGTTCATTTGTTTGATAGATACAAAACCATAGGCAAACGAAAATTAGAACTGCACATAGTGGGAGGAGAACCCACATTGTGGCCACAACTGGGAGAATTTGTAGAAAAAATACGTGATCAAATCCCTTCCCATATTTCTATCAGCAGTAATGGCAGTAGAGCGTTAAGATGGTGGGAGCAATATGCTCATGTATTTGATAAAATTTTATTAAGTTGTCATCATCAACAGGTACAAGTGGAAGATTTTATCAAAGTGGCTGATATGTGTCATAAAAAAGGACGCAGTCCTACTGTGATGATGTTGATGGATCCCACAGCATGGCAGAAATGTCTGGATTTAATTGAAAAATTAAAAACCAGTCGTTACAGATGGTTTATAGTGGCCACGGAAGTCATGCACAAAACTATTAAATTTACTGACAAACAAAAAGCATTTGTATCTAAACCAATCAAACGCATGCCTAATATCTGGACTTTGTTACGTCAATCCAAACATATGAAAGGATCTCCTAAAGTAAAATTTGAAGATGGATCTATTAAATCTGTAAACAGAAACTGGATTGTATTAAATAAACAGAATGATTTTTATGGATGGATGTGTAATATTGGTGTTGACAGTATGATGATAGATCCTGCAGGTATTATAACCTCAGCTTGTAGAACAAAATTATTTGAACAATACAATATCTATGATAAAGATTTTGTTAAAAAATTTAATCCTAATATTAAACCTAAAATTTGCGATAAAAAAAATACTTGTATGTGTCAACCTGAAAGTTTATTGGATAAATTTAAACTTTGATTTTTGTAATATTGATATCTGCAGCACAAGTGCACCATGTGCGAGTGCAATCAACAGGCGCTGTGGGTCGTACAAAAGTGTCTTGATAAATGTTACCCAAAGTGCCACCCACTCTACAAGTGGCTCGGTGAACTTCACCATCCCAATTGATCATTAAACTTTCCACTCCAGACATACAACTCCATCCTTGGAATTTATTGGTTTTGTTGATCAGCAAATCATTCACATTGCATTCCACTGTGTTGTCTATGAGAGTATTTTTTGGTGGTGTGTGATTGCTCACTGCCAAAAATTCTTTTTCTTCCTCACTGTAATGAATCATGTCTTCGAAATCATCATGTGTTTTGGTCCAGCGTATAGGTCTCAGTGCATAGCGTATGCCCGCATCTAAAAGAGCCTTGCAAGCGTCTTTAACGTCTTTTAAACGTCCTGGTAGCATCATCATATGCACTAGAACATTTTTGTTGACAGACTGTGTATAAACCTTGATAATTGTGTTTATGACCCTTTGCCAATCGGATTCAAAATGCACACTGAATACCATATGATTGATATAATTTTCCAAAATATTTTGGTAGAATTCCACAGTTCTGGTACCATTGGTGGTGACGTTGATCCAACTGATTTTATTTTTGGCATGTTGTAATAACTGTTCTATGTTTGGATGCACACAAGGTTCTCCACCAGTCAAACTGATTCGCACATTGGGTATTGTGCTCAGTGTGTCCACAGTGCGTTTCAATATCTCTATATCAGTGTGTTCACTGTGATTGTCATGTATTTCTGCTGGACAATAACTACAATCTAAATTGCATCGTTTGCCAAGATTCCATTCCACTTTGACACTGTTTCTAATATGAGGATATAAGTGTTCCACTTTAAACATAGTCAGCAAACTCCGGGTTTATTTTTTCAAAAGGTCCTTGATTTCTTGTGATGTCCAATTTGCGATTAAAGTCCACACAATCCATCCAGTATTGATTAAGATCTCTGGCTTTTAAAAAATTAATGTTGTCCTGTATTTGTTGCAGAGTAATTTTTTCTAATATTGGATGTTGTTTGACCAATGCATAATCTTTTATTTGAGGTTTCATTGCTTCCAATTTGTCTATCACTTGATTTTTTAATTTTGTAGGCAACACTTGAGCACTCAACGCTCTGGGATAATTTACCCTATGACTGTAAAACACAATGCCCAGATCATTTAAAAAGTAATCAATCACACGATCTATTTGCATGATATTGTTGGCTTGTACTGTGAATGCTCCCACTATTCTACTCACTGTGGGTATTTGTTTCATTATTTTTATGTTGTTGACCACATCCATAAACTTGCCATTACTTCGGATATATTCATAAGTGTCAAAGATTCCGTCAATGCTCACATTCACTGCCACACTTTTGAATTTGGGCCAGTATTCTTGTATGGTTCTTCCACCTTTGATGCCCAACACTGTGCCATTGGTGGCATATTTGATTTCAATGTTGGATCCATTGGTGCTTAATAAATCTAATATTTTGTAATGGGTGGGATCCATCAAAGGTTCACCACCAGCAAATTCCACACGTTTAAAATAAGGAATAAGTTTTTTTAAATTGTCCCAAAAGTGTGGTTTATCTTCGAAAAGATCCACATGCGGCGCTTGTGTCAGACCAAGATCTTCCACGGCTTTGACCAAGTAATTGTTTTCTTTCTTGTAATGATCCACAATGCTGTTCCAATCTTTCCATTGTGTGCTGTCTAATGGATTACACATACGACATTTTAGGTTACACAAGTTGTTAATTTTGATTTCCATAGTGGGCAGTTCAAAAGGCATGGTATAATCTTCTTTTAAACTATCTAAAGCTGTGGGATAAAGATTGATCCTTGATTCTGGAATATTGTCACTGATGTGTCTTTGTCGCAAACTTTGCACTCCCTGATCTTCCAAATCAAAACAAGGTGCACACACATTAGGTCGCTCATTGTTCAACACCTGATGTCTTACTTCACGCATTTTTTCATTGTTCCATGCTTCTTCCATGGTCTCATTCTGTATGTTTCCAATGGGTAAACTTCTACAACACACCTTAATAGCACCATCTTCTCTAGTGGCTAATCCTGTGAATGGATGCATGCAGAATGTACAACTTTTATTTTTCATAACAGTATTTAAATTTCCCAATCTTCTTTTTGATGCCATGTGGCTTTATAACATTTATTAAGACTTTGTTCAACAAAATCGCTCACATACCCTACATATTTGGGGTAATCAGCCAATCCAGACCATGCATGACCCGACACAATTAGATTAATTTTTGAATTGTTATTTTTTAAAATTTTAATCAAGTTGTTTTCTGCATTGACTCTTTTAACAAAACTATTAAAAGCTGCTGTGGGTTCATAACAAAATACATTGCTCAAATGCATTATAGTGTTATGGTCATTTATCACAGGTATATTAAAATTATTTAATAAATCACACTCATGATAACTGAATTTTATTTTTTTAACCATATGCCATAAATGTTTTATTGTTTCAAAATTTTGATTAATTTCTTCTTTTGAATTAATCCAATCGTTAGTGTCATTAGATTTTATAGATTTTAAAAAAGCATAATAATCTGTGCCATCAAAATTTTCCACAATATTTTTCATGTAGTATAAAGAGTTTGGATTATAATCATAAAAAGAAATCAAAGTATCATTGTTATAACCATATTTGTTGACATAATGCAACCAGTTGAATCCGCTGGCAGGAGTAATCAATTGTGTTATAGGACCATTAATGTTTATCTGTTGTGGTTCTTCTGTGTTAATAGGATAAAACAATCTAGTGGATGAGAATTTAGATTTTTCATAAATGTGTTGATTGTTTTTTAAAAATTCGTTCTCATATTGAGCATAATAACATTGTTTGCTGTTACGAATAGCTGCATCAAATATTAAAACAGTTTCATTGTTTTCCAACCCTACACTTAATATATTATTACCATGCCATAAATGTTGATATTGTTTTTTTGTAGTACCTGATTTAATCCATAAAGGAGTATAATCATCGTGATAATTTTCTTCACTTCTAATAGGTTCAATATGTTCGTGAGAAACATTAGGTGTTGGGTGAGTTATGTGTGGCATTCCATATTGAATATATTTTTTTAAATTTATCACATAACATTGAGAGTGTAATTCGTAATATCCTTCTTTTCTATCCAACACATGTCCAGCCAAAAAGAAATCTTTAACGCATAATTTTTTTAATTCTTTAAAAAAATTTGATCCTGTAAATTCAGTATCAGCATCAAATACCACAGCATGCGTGTATTGATCTGCTATTCTAGGTAATATATTATTTGTATCTAATCCATTAAACACATCATATCCTTTTACACAAATGTTACTGATACTGTAATCAGCAATATTTTTTATAATTTCTTTATGATCATTATTTTTAATCAAATGTGTGTTGTCCACACATACAAAAACTATATCAGATCTTTTGTTTAATCCACTAAAGAATATCATTTTTTATAGCACTTTTAGCAATTAATTCACAGAATTTTTCACGTTGATTGCCCACGTGTGCTTGAGCAATCATGTGTATTCTATCTTCTGTGCTGTTGTTTTTTACTGTGTGGTTATTCAGTATATTGATTAAAAATACACTGCCTGGTTTCCAAGGCACTATGCCGTGATTTTCTATTTCCATAACACAATCTTTGGGGTGAGTAATGCTTAAATTAATGGGTAATAAATAATTTAATAAATCAATATCAGGTGGCATATTGCTGGGAGCATCATTGTGCAATCCCACATATCCATTAGGTGCTAATTTCATAAATCTAACTCTAGTATATTTTTCTGCAGGAAAATTTTTCCAAAATTCAGTGGCTTTTGGAGCCAATTGTGTCAATGCAGTCCAATGATAAGGAGCATTTAATTCATTCGTGTGTCCATAATGTTGTGCCACTTGGGTTTTAGTAATGCCTAACCCATACACACAACAACTTTGCCATCCTTTGTGGTTTTCTCCTTCTCTATGATCCACGTAAAAATCATTCACAGCAGATACTTCTTGATGATCAATGTAATTTTCAAAAGAAATATCTAGTTGCAACCAACCTATTTGTTTTTTTTTAAATTTTTCCAATACTTGTTTGGTTATTTGTTCATTATTCATTGTTTTTACCTACAATCATAAATCTTTTGTATTTTTCTGTTTGTAATTCACTAGGTTCCACAATAGGATACAATTTGCTATGGTTTACAAACTGATTTAAATCCTTCATGGGGTTTACATGTTCAGGAATCACATAGTCATTGCTTTGCAACACAATAATTTTGTCTTTGGGTATTAAATTTAACCATTCATTGTACTGTTCTGTTGTCAAATGCTCACACACTGTGTTGATAATCATGTCATAACGATTGTAATCTTTATAAGTGAGCATGTCTTGAGTAACAGCACGGAATCTACCAGACATTTCATACTGTTTGTTCATGGTATTTGCTGTGTTTTCACACTTGCTGTCTATGTCCATGCTGGTTATTTTATTCACATACAGATCACTGTTGAATAAAAGTGTGGCCATCACTCCATACCATCCACCACAAATTAAAATATCCATGCTGTGTGCTCTGGGTAATTTTTTTAATTGTTCAATCAACCATACTTTGCTGTTGATTTGACCTTTCCAGAAACTTTCCAATGTACGATATCTGTCATCAGATTGTCTGATAGCATCCATCCAAAATAAAACGTCTTGTATATTAATTTTCAACAAATTGTGCTCCTAGTTTATCAAATGACCCACATTGTTTGGTGCATTCTTTCAATCCCACTGTGCTCCATTGTGTTTCTATTTTTGAAAAAAATCCATTATCAAATATTTCTTTCAATGTTTCGCGATGAAGATTGGGAAATTCTGAAATTTTTTCCATATAATCTACTCTGGATTCTTGCATGGGTGGTATCCATTCCATATCCAACCAACAACAAGGTGACACATTACCACAAGCACTCACATACAACTGTTTATATTTCTGTGCTTTACAAACAATGTGTGGTTTGACTTCTTTTTGTGCTGCTTCAGACAACGGAATCATATCCAAACTGGTTTGAGTGGGTTTGATTCTGTGTGTGGGTCTACCCAAGTCATCAATCACTTGTAAATAATCCTGCTTGAATCTAGAAGTGTGTTTGATTGAAAAATCCACAAAGCCCATGTCTTTGGACATTGTTCTACACTGTTCAATTTGATGTTCATTGTGAGCAAACACCAACATGTGCCATTTGGCCACTCCACCTGCTGAAATAAATGCTTGAGCATTTTCAATTATTTTATTGAAATCTGTGCTGATCCTATAAAGATGATGGGTATCTGCTAAACCATCAATGCCAAATGTCACTTTTACTTTCAATTGAGCCAATCTTTGCCACCATTCTGTATCTCTAGCACTGCCGTTGGTGTGCATGGCCAATCTAATGTTGGGATTTAGTTCACGCAAGTACTGATATATTTCCAATGTGTCTTTGGATATGATAGGATCTCCCAAATTACCACACATGAATAAACTGTCCAATTGTTTTATGAAGTTTGGTTCAAACCATTGTTTGAATACACCTAAAGTTATTTCGTCCAATTTGATAAATGGATTTATTGGTCCTCCACTGATTCTTCTAGGACACATGGGACATTTGGCTTGACACTTGCTGGTGATTTCCAAATGAATATCCTTTATATCTTGGTATCTATACATGTCGAGCCTTGGGTATTTTTGAATCTGCTGAACTCACACAAGTGGGAGTTATACAAACTTTTGGTTTATCAAACAATTTGAATCCTTGTTCTATGTTACCCAGTGGTTGATCATGACAACTGTAACTTCTTTTGACTTCTCCGTTTGGTTCTCTAATGACACAACTCTGATATCCAGCATTACAGTGCCATCCTTTGAATTTATTGAAGCCAAAAGCATTGAATCTCTCTGCTTGATCCATGTAATACTTGTTGCCTTGAGCATCCATCATCTCAATTTGAAATAAATCTTTGTAATTTTCACCTTCTTGTATGCGTTGAGGAAATCCTGTTTGTAAAGTGTTCAGTTGATCTCGAGTATAACCTTCAATAACAAAACTTGCTGTGGGATCACTCTGTGGTTTCAGTGTAACATTGATACCTCTGGAGTGGAATCTTGCACATCTATCATAGTATTCAGCAAATCTATCAGGCACCATCACTTGATTAATTGTGACAAACACATTATTCTTCATCAACAGTAATATTTTATCTCCAAATTTTTGTTCATCAGCGAATTCAGCATGAAAGCTGGCAGTGATACTTCTGCGGTTCAATGTTTTTGTGGCTTCCAACCATCTTTCCCACCACTTTTCTGAAGGACTTAGGTTGGTGGTCATGTGAATACTTTGATATTCTGGAGCAGTATCAGCACTATAATGCTGTACCAATTGTAAAAAATCTTTGTAGGCAGTGGGTTCTCCACCTGAAAAACTGAAATGATAGTCTGTGAATCCATTCTGTCTGGCCTGTCGTTTGATTTCATCCACCACTCCTGTGTAAACTGACAATGGTCTGTGATCTTTCTGTTTGCTTTTGGCATAAGGCCAGCAGTAAGAACAATCATAGTTGCAAAAACGAGCCAAGATCCAACTCACAGAAAACAATTTACTGTTCAACATGGTGCGTTGACCAAAGTTTACAATTTTATCAAATGGAATGTTGGTATCTATCATAATATTTTTTTCTCCATGTGTGGAAATTGTCCCACAAATACTAATTTTAACCATTCAAAGTTATTGATCATTCTCAAAGCATCTGAATTACCTTGGTTGTCCGTGCCGTACACTCTGCCTGCCAGTGCTCCAGCAATGGCATACTCTCCGCATGGTTTATCATCTCCCACTGTGCACCAAATCAATAATCTTTTTTCAGTTTCTTTGTCCACCTGACGATCGATTACCTTGCTGCTGAGCTTGACACACTCTCTAAAAGCACTTTTCCATGTGTTGAATGGATCTGTATTGAACACAGTGGTGTTGGATACTTCATGCATGGCTCTAAACCTATTAGATATGCTGGTGGTCATGTCTATTCTATTGGGATCCATGTTCATCGTGAGTCTTTTGGGCAGTAATTTTACTCCGCCATAACCATACTCCAGTTCATTGATGGGATTTCGGCTTCTCCACACATGCACAGCATTTAATTCATTAGGATCCACTTGGAAATCAAACATAAAATCGTCTTCAATCACTGCATCACCGTCTACCACCCAAAACATTTTGGTCAAACTCAATGTGGCAGCTCTGATATGTGCTTGTTGAATGCCTTTTATGCCGTGAACTCTTTGAGCCAATGGAAATCTTTGTTTCAATAGAGAGTAATTTTGATCTGCATTGGGTTCATTATAACTTATAAAAAATATATCGTACATCATATGGTCTTTCTTAACACTCTAGGCGAATTAATATACACCTTTTTAAAAAATTTACTCTGCTCAGCATTCAAAGGTTCAACAGGCAATTCCATTGATTGTTTTTTAAGTATTTCTTTACCAAGATCTTTTATTCTTTCAAGACATTTTTCTTGATTTTGAGATATCTGTTGACTAAAATCCGACCAAGTCTGATCCAGATATTTAAAATCTCTAGTCAAACTAATATTCCAATCAGTACATATGGTTCTGTAACAACCTTCTCTAGCACCAGCAATGGCCCAAATGCCATTCTTCACATCCATACCCACTGTCATCCATATGATTAATCTATGATAATTTTGCCACCACAGTGTTTTATAGTCTTTTACTCTGCTGTCTTTAGCAATACTCATTTTTACACCTTCACGGAATCCTGCTCTCCATGCTTGTTTGGGAGTACTATTGATGTAACTGGTGGAATAATTTTCATTAAACTGAAATAATTTGTCAAAATAACAAAACTCAATTAAATTTCTGTCTTTGCCTTGATAGTTTTCATGAGTTTTCATCTCATTAACAAATGTTCTGGTCCATAATTTAATACTGCCATTGCCATATTTTAATCCATTTAAATCAATGTGTCCACACCAACTAAAAATATATGAATTATCCATGCCCATGCTGTCCAAATCAATCACTAAATTAATAAATTTTTCATCCAATTGAGTATCACCATCCACAGTAACAAAATATTCTGTGTCAGACAGTGCAGCACAGGCTTTATGAGCTGTGTCTGACCCAAATATACCATGCACTCGTTTGGCCCATGGCATTTTCTTTTTTAAATCAGCATAATTTTTATCAGCATTGGGCTCATCATAACTTAAAAATATGATATCACAATCTTTGATAGCAATTTTATTCATTGATTTCCTCATATTTGTAATCAAATGTTTTACGACAATACAGGTCCACGCTGTGTTTTGGGTCATAACTTACATTTATGATTCCTTGTTCTAGTAATTCTTTCATATCAATAACAAATATATTATCTAATATACTACCATCGTTCTTTTTAGTAGCAAAAAAATAGTGATCTTTAGAAGAATTTTTTATAAAATAATCTTTCATACTATCTTTAAACTGTTCTGTTACTGAAAACATTAAATTTTTTTCTTTTTTATTCAATCTAATTGAAATACAATTATTATCGTTGACTGCTGTTGTGATTTTATAAATATTTTTATTAATAACAGTATCGTTTGATTGTGTGTTGTTGTAAGAATCTTTTTGTATCACATATTTTTTAATTAACTTGTAAGCATTATCAACAAAAATCACTTTGTAATTGCTCATAACTTCTTTACCAGTAACAAAGTCTATGCCTAATTCCTCATTGATAGCCAACCCATCAGCAATATAACCTCCCTGACAGGATTGAATTTCTCCGGTAAACTTATCAAATTTTAAATATCTAAATTTTTGATTATCCATTGTAATTTTTTTCCAATTGATTCATTAATTGTTCACTTAAAAATTCAGGTTCCACATAATGCAATATACCTTGCTGTAAAAAGTTACCCAGTTTTATTCTTTTTTTTGAATCATAATATATGTTAACTTTTTCCATCCAGTGATCTGGTGTATGTTCCCACCCTTGACTGTGTGGTTTCATATGTGTGAATCCAATATAAGGTACTTTGCTGGTAATTTTTTCAGTTATGCCTAATAATTTACTTGCTATGGCCACACTCACATCCATACTGCACCAAGTTTGTGTGTTGTTGGGTGTGTATTTTTCATAGAATAATTTGTAATTCAAAACTATTTGTTTTAATAATCCTAAAAAATCTCCATTGTTTCGACATTTTTTATAGTAATGCATGCCACAATATAAATTAGGCAATTGATTATTTTTAAAAGTTTTACGATAATAAGTGGAATTAGCAATTTCATTTCTGTATGTTCTTACTTGTGTGGTAAAAAATAGATCAAAATTCTTTAAAAAATCCCACCAATGACTGATATCGCTGCATATCAGCATGTCAGCATCCAATATGATTGAATGTTCATATGGTGTGGCTTGATAAATTTTATATCTATTTTCTATTTTCCATTCAGAATTTACTGCATCATCATCTCCTGGTATATCCACGATATAATCAAATAATTTTTTCATATAAGCAGGCACATTCACATTGGTAATTAAACACACTTGACTGAGAGGCATGTGTGTTTTTATACTCAAAGCCAATGCGTATGCTTGACGCACATAATCCACTTGATTATTTTTTTGTGCAAATATACAATATCCTTTAGATTCTAACACGATTTAATCCTTTGTCTATAATTTTATCCAGTGCAAATTTATTCATGATGTGTATATTGATACCTTTAACACTCATAGGCATGTACTGATTGTTATCAATAGCTAGAGAAAAATTCCAAACTTCTTTATTAAAAGAATTTACTAGATCTCTATCAGTAATATGATACAAACTGTCTGGCAATGAATAAGGCCATACTCCTTGTTGAAATCCATTTATCATATGTATGGCTATGCTGTAAGCAAAATCGTTTCTAAATGACGTGTCCACTATTTGATAACTGAATCTATAAAATTGCCAATCATCTTTGATATGCTGTATTAGTTCAAATAGTTTTTTAACTCTCGTGGTCTTTTTAAAATAAAACACAGTGGCCCAATACATATCAACACCTGTATCACTGATAGCTTTTAATTTAGATTCTGATTTACTGGAATAATTGATATAAATGGATTTTTTGTGTATAAGAAAATCTTCGTTGGATTTGAAACATTTAGACAAATTATTATTACAAACAATATAATCTGAATCCATCACAAGCGTTTCATCATAAGGGCTTAACTCATAAGCAGTGGAACGCAAATGGTTTTTCCATTGATCTGTGACATGCTTGTTTTGCCCATCATAAAAAGTTTTTTGTTGAGCAGTGCTGTAATCAGGCACAGAGATAATTTTATCAAAAATTATTGCTTGTTTTTTATAATTTTTTTCAAGATGTTCCTGATTGGAAGTGATCAGTGTTACTGGAAGTTTTAAATGTTTTCTAATTTGTTGAGTGCAGAATATGGCCTGCTTGACATAGTCAATGCTGCTATTGTTATGAGCATAAATTATTATACCTTTTTTCATGCATTGTCCTTGACTTCACCTTTGGTTTTTAACAATTCATTGTATTCAGTATAATATGAATTCAAATTGCTTTGATACAAATCTATAATGTTATCTTTAAAATCTACAAGATTTTTAATCAATACAGGATTTTGATAATCATCCAATAGTATCACATCTTGAGTTCTTTCAGCAGCAATCAAAATATCACAATGTGATATCAGTGCAGATGTTATTGTGAACTGATGTCCTTCTACAAAAGCAATATTGCTGTCCAAAAATTTATTCTTCAATATTTTTAATTGATTGTTAAAACTGGACATTGCATCAGTAACTATTAATAATTCAGCAACAACGTTAAGATTTTTAATCATAAATTTTATAATAATCCTTACTAGAATTATATGTTATTTCTAGCTAAAAGTCAACAAATATGGATTATGATTGTATTTAGATATGAACAGTTAGGTGGTATTAGGAATTGGTAAAATTAAGCAGTAGTAATGTTGCTGCCCATGCTACCAAAAGCGGGAGCCACAATGGTCAATCCATCAGTCAATGCACTGTCTGGTCTTTTGTCCGAAACAGTTATGGTCAAACTGCCATCCACATCTTCGTCCACGTTTCCTGCTGCGTCATCACGCAGGTTAATGGTGAATTGAATGGCCATTTCACTAATGTCTGTGAATTTTGCACTCACTGTGAAATAGTTGGCAGCATAAGGTGCTAGTGGATTGCTGGATGTGTAGATCGTTTGATCTGCTGTGGTTAAATTTAAAGCGTTGATGGAATTTAATGTGCCTGATGCACCTGTTTTGGTTGAAGAATTACTGAATGACAATGTGCCCATGCCTGAAAATAAAGCATTCCATTCAGTTACTTTGCTGGCAACACTGCCTGAAATATTCATTGAGATTTGCACAGCACTGCCTGTGTTGAAATAATATCTTTTAGCATTAACGCTGGCAAATGTCACTGTGAATGTTCCTGTACGCAATCCATTCCATACGGGCGTTCTTGTGTAGGTAGAACTGGTGGAATTGATAGCAAATCTTCCTGCGTTTGAAGTGTTTCTGTTTGTGGTGATTGTGTCTGCAAGAGTTTCAAATTGAACATATCCTGTGCCTGCTCCACTGTTGTTATCATCCACAGTCACAGTAGTGTTTACTGTTCCTAAAGTGGGATAAGATCCTGTTTGATGTATGTGGGCTTTTCTAATATCCAAACGCAAATCATTCAAATGATTGTCTTCAATCAATTGTGATACTGCCACGTTAGAACTAACAACTGTTTGTCCATAACCACTGTCTCCAGTGCCTTGACCCAGTACTGTGGCCACTTTGTTTTGAATTAAGTTGTAACGTTCTGCTGTTATTTGAGCACCTACTGTCATAATTTATTTCCTGTTAAAAGTATTTAGTTGGGTTAAAGTGTCCCTGAATGATTTTAGATTATTGGTCATTTTGGATTACTTGATAAAGCACTCAACAGTTGTAACTGTGATTCTTGAATCTGCTTCCAAAGCCACAGCAAAGTAGTCTGATCCTGTAACAACAACTCCAACTCCCGGAGTAGAACCAGTACCAATTTTGTCGCCTTTGGCAACAGCACCCTTAACTTTAACAGGTACTCTACCTTTGATAGCCACCGATGTGCCACCTATTTGGTCTGCATTCATTAGGAATGCAGGAGCACCGCTCACCACACCTGCCACAATAGAACCTTCAGTGGCTGCTGTAACTTCTGCTGTGCCACCAATGGCCAACACTGTGCCAATTTCGTATGTGGCATCTGCCATGTATTTTTCTGCCAAATCAGCGTATCTTGCTTGAGAAGCTACACCTTGAAAAATGTTTGCTGTGATATTTCCACTGCCATCTCGCAATGCCACTGAGTTATTCACTGTGGTAATTGCTCCAGCATAATCAGTTGAGCTGAATCTTATGTTGGTGGCTTTTTCTGCTATGCCATAAATGTTATCCGCATAAATGTTGGCAAATCTATTAGCATTGGTTCCAATGTCATAAGTGCTGTCTATTCTAGGCTCAATGCCTGTGGCAGTTATGCTCACTGAGTGAGTATTGCTGGCTCCCATTTTAATAACAGAACCAACTTCGTTGATAATTTTTGCTTCATTATCATTTACGATATTAATTCTTAAATCGTTGCCTGTGCCTACTGTGAATCCATTGTCATCAAAATTACTATTGCCTCCCACTTGAACAAAAGCAGATGCTTCTAATCCACCCAATCTATCTGCATTGGCTGCTGTGCCCCAAAATTTATCCAAAGTGCCATTAGAAAATGCCGTTTGTGCTCCTGTGGTAGAATCTGCACCACGCAGTGTAAGACCTTGTTTTACAGTGGTAAATCCTGTGGGTCTATCTGCTGAAAGAATTGTAAATGCTGTGTCGCTTACGATGAAAATTGTTTTGTCATTAACTTTTGCTTCAATAATTAATTGATTAGCACTGAAACTGTCTCTGATTGTTCTGCTGACAATTTGAGTTACAGTATCGCCTACTCCTTGAGGACCAACCAACACATAACTTGTGCCGTTGTAAGCATATAATTGATCATTGGCAGTGTCCCACCAAAAGTCACCCACTGTTAATCCTGCTGGTTCTGCTGTGCCTACTTCTGCACCACCAGTGGTTCTAAATTTTGTTCCGTCGTAAAATTTTAATTTGTTAGTGGCTGAATCAAACCATATTTGACCGCTCAAAGGTCTTGTGGGAGCGTTAGCACTAGCAAAATTTTCTAATAAATGTACAAAGTTTTCGTTTTGAATTTCCCCGTAGCCAGCATAGTTTTTTCCCACTAATTTTAAGTTGGTAGATTGGTCTACTGTACCGTCTTCCACGGTAGTTAATGTCCCTAAAGCGTATCTATCTATTTGATATGGCATATTGCGTTTTCCTTTTGCTCAATTATTTATCTTATTTTATATTAAAGTTCCTTGTGTTAAATCCTGGTCAAACACCCAAGCACCCCCAGAAACTACAAATTGTTTTAATGCTCTTGTGGTGCTAGCAGTAATACTTCCTGTTGCTGTGCCAAATGCTATGTCCATCAATACTGTTTTGTTGGCAAGTCCTGTGAAAGGTGTTCTAGCCACTGTGGCTGTGCTAGCAGTGTATGTTGATCCTGGAGTACTAGATAGATCAAAATACGGTGCTAATTCTATAACAAAATCTGTGCTGTTGGTAATTTCTGTGATAAGATATGTGCCATCAAAACTAATTCCAGCACTGCCTGAAATAGTCACAGTTTGATCCACTTCATACACATGTGGAGTACTGGTGGTAATTCTTACTTGTGTTCCCAATGTTGGTGTATCGTAACCTGTTTCCACAGACAACACTGTGAGTGGAGATGCTGTGATGGTTTGATCCACTGCTGTGTAACTTTTGTCAGAGGCTGCTTCTAAATTAGCACCAGAGAATGACACTGAAGTTCCACCAAATGCCACAGTGTGTACTCTGGCTAAAGATCCTGCTTGTCTTGCTGGAATATTTAATCCTGAATTTGATCCTGAATAAGTGTAACCAGCTGCTGGATAAAGATCATTTAATACAGTGGCAATGTTGGTATTCAATGTGCCGCCAGAACCTAAATCTGTAACATCCAACATAAAACTGATCAATTCTCTGCCATCCACATAACCTTTGGTGGCCACATCAGTGGCCTGAGTGGGTGTGCCTACTCCTCTGATCACTGCTGATCCTTGAACAGAAATTATGTTAGTGGCTGCTTGTAATTGTAAATTTTGTCCGCTTTGGCTGCTTAATGTAATACCTTGCAATCTTAAATTGTCCACATTCAAAGGTCCTGTCAAAGTACCCAACGATGTCAATCCTGGAGCACTGGTGATGGTTGATCCCAACGCTGTGGCAGATATCACTGTGGTTCCGTTAATTTGATAATTTTTTCCTGTGGCTAAATTTATATGTTCTGAACTGTTCCAACCAGTGGCAAGATTTTGCCACAGTAATGTTTTATCAGTCACTGAAGATTTTAATACAATACCTCCACCTGACACATATGAATCATTGCCCAAAGGTGTTCCAGTGATAGTGGCCAATTCAATGGTTTTGTCTTCCACTCTAAGATCTTCTGTGATTGTGGCTGCTCCTGTGCCTTGAACAGTTAGATTACCTTGAATTCTTACATTGCCTATCACATCCAAAGGATAGGTTGGAGTGTTGTTGAATATTCCCACTGCTTGAGCACTGGCATCAATATAGATAGCATCAGTCACTGCAGGTGTTTTAATTTTGAATGCTATATCTGCATTGGCAAAGTTATTTTGAATTATAAAACTATTGCTGGCATATCTCAAACTGGTATCGTTGTTCAATCCAATAATAACTCCATCATTGTTTTGAACTGTGATGCTGCCTTCTGTGAGATCATCCACATCAGTTCTTAAAAAACTATCAGCATTACGATACACTCCTGATCCATCCACCAATGAATCTGCTTTGGTGGCTACTCCACGCCATTTGAAAGTGTCTGAAACTGAATTAAATCCTTGATAGATAGTACCTGTGGGATTACTGCCTGAAACTAATTCAGCAATTAATTGTGAAGTTACTGGTGTGAATTGAGCAGCACTGTAAACTCCTGACAAAGAGTTGCCCACAAAGAATTTTATCACAGTGCGAGTAACATTTTGTGTGTCCAATATAGAATCTACCACGAACCCGCTCACTCCTTGATCATTGGTGTAATCAGGACCAACTGTTACTATGTCGTTACCGTCAAAGAATTTTAATTGTTGATTTAAACTGTCAATCCAAAGATCACCAGCTGCTAAATTAGGTTGAGTAGAGCTTAATATAATACCATTGGTGCTAAACTCTGAGCCATTGTAAACTTTTAATCTGTTTTCTGATGTGTCATACCATAATTGTCCACGCAAAGGGTTTGCTGGAGCAGAAGAGCTGGCAAAATTTTCCAACATCTTCACAAAGTTTTCGTTGATTAATTCTCCAAATCCTTTGTAATTTCTTCCTATCAGTGTGATATCAGTTGATTCAGTATTAATTGTACCGTCAATCAAATCTACCAACAATGATCCGTCTGTTTTGTTTATTTTATAACTCATTATTCACTCTGTCCTGTAAAAATAATATAATTTATAGTCAAATATGGATTCATCACATCTTGAGCATTGCCTATGGCTCCTGAATCTACATCTCCACTGTTGGCAATAGCACTTCCTGCACCTGTGCCTGTGGGTGCATCATAAACTATTGCTGTGGTCTCACCAGGATTTACTCCCCCATCTCTCAGTGCATAATATTGAGCGCCTGTAACACCTTGCATGTTGTGAGTGTGTTGTGGTAAGTTTTCCACTGGAATAGTTTTTGTTTCGTTTCCGCCGAATCCACCAATATTATCAGCAGCACTGGCTGTGACTCTATCAGCACTGGTACCACCCATGTTGTCTCTGCCCAAAGGCATTCTGCCTCTCAAATCAGGCATTTTGAATTTTGTTGCTGAACTTGGAGTTCCAAAACTTGTTCCTATCACTGCAAATAATTGTGGATACAATGATCTTTCATATTCTGATCCATCACACAGCAACCAAAAATTAGGTGCTGCTGCTCCACCAAATGGAGTGATCATACCTGTTGGTATTTTTGCTATAGCTGAAAAGAAATTATCTCTGCTGATTTTGTATAATCCCGTGCTGCCTGAAACTCTATTGATTAATATTTCATCACTGTTTTGACTGAATGATGTGGCAGTTTTGCCAGAAACAAATGCATTGGATATAGAAGTTGTGAACACTGCTGGATCATCATCCTGACCATCAAAAACAATTTCGTTAGATGTAACATCACCCACCAAACTGAAACGAGTGGCGCTGCTTAATTTATTGGCAGTTTCAGCTGCTCCACTGATGGATCCTGTTAAAGTTCCAACAAAATTTCCGTATAAGTTTGTGGCATAAACATTTAAAAATCTATTAGTGGATGAACCTATATCATAACTGATATTAGCATTGGGCATAATATTGCCTGTGGTAATATCTGATTCAAACACTGCATCTTCACCCACATACAATTGTTTGGCCACTCCCAATCCACCTGCAGTGATTATACTGCCTGTGCTGATGCTGTCGCTTTGAGTTGTGGAATTTATATATAATTCTCCACTGGCTTGAATATTTCCTGTGACATCCAATGCTTCTGTGGGAGCAGTGGTATTAATACCCACATTGGTTGTGGAATCTATTCTCATCACTGTGCGTGTGGTGCCTTGATCATTCACTCTAAAATCAATGTTGGCTCCAGAAGTTTTGTGACTGATAATACCTGCTTGTCCTTCAATACCAATGTTTAATGTGGCACTGTTGCCCACATCAATTCCTGAATTGTTGTTTATTTTTAAACCAAAGTTTGCCACATTGGCAGCATCTTTGCGTAAAAAATTAGATCCTGATACAATATCACCACCACTGATTAATTTTTCTGCTTTTTCTGCTGTGCCATAAAATTTTCCAATGCCTGATCCAGTAATATCCACTGAACTTAAATTAAATCCTGGTTGAATGGTTGTGAATCCGGCGATGTTAGATTTTGGAGTAAAAGTTTTTGTGGAAATTATTGCTACTGGTTTGGCTTCCACCTGAATCAATACCACTGTGTATTCTACGTTGTCTGTGCCTACAATTGTGGTAGGTTTGGTTCCTGTGCTTAATCCTTGACTGAATTCTGGTCCTACTAAAACCCAACCTGATCCTGTGAAAAGATACAATTGTTGATTGTCAGTGTCCACCCAAAGATCACCTGTGACACTTGATCCTGCCAAAGGTTGAGTGGTTGCTTTGTGTATTCCGCCTGCTGGAACCCATTGAGTTCCGTCATAAATTTTTAATTGGTCCACTCCTGCTGTGTTGTTGTACCACAATTGTCCTTCTGTGGGATTAGCTGGAGCATTGCTGTGTGCAAAATTTTCTAATAAACGTAAAAAGTTTTCTGAGATGTGTTTGCCGTAGTCAGTGGTATATCTTCCAGGCAACTTTAAACTGGTAGAACTATCTTCTACAGTGTTTGCTGGAATAGTGAGACTAGCACCATCCGAATAATTTATTGTGTAATCAGCAGCCATTTTTTATTATACCTCGTTAAAACCTGACAGACTTTGTATTCTAACTGTGTAATCTATTTGTATTAATCTGTTTAAACTTTTTTGTACAGGGTGAAAAATTACATGTGTTAATAATCTTCCTGTGCCTGAACTGGAATAACTTTGTAATCCTAACTCGTCAAACACATATAAATTTTCTGTGTTTGAAGCAGCATCTACTGCATCTTGACCGCTGGGCTCACCATAGTCCAATAAACATGTGACTAAAATATCTGTGTAATTGGTTCCGTTCACGTGACGTGTTTCAATTTTGTTTCTCACTGGATCTGTGTTGCTGACTGATCTGTCATCCACCACTTTGCTGAATGTTTGATTGTATAAAGTGGCATTGGTTCCTGTGGAATTAGGAGTTAGATAAGTCACTATGCCAGTGGGATCAATATAAGTTCCACCAGTTCCAAACACCATGGAATTGATAAATCCTTGACCTTCATTGGCCAAACTTTCTGCCATTGCTATGCTCATATTTTCGTAGTGTATGGCATTGCGTTTGTTGACGAATATTTCGCCCGTTTTAGGGTCGTGTATTTTGATGTGTCCTTGGATTAGTGTTCCGTTGTGTTCTTTAAGTTTATCTATCATAGTATCCTTTTGTCATGTGTATTTATTGCGGCAAACTCACTTCTTTTGCACGCAAGAATCTTGCTATTTCGTTTTCGGTTTGACTCAATGGAATTGTGGATTCTTCTGGTATATCTATGCTGTTCCATAATTTACCTATTTTTTTCACCACAATTACCTTAGTATTTACAGCAGGAGCAGTTAATAGTGTTAAAATTGGTGTGGTGCCCGTCACACTGAACTCTGCTGGTAGTGTAACGTCTGCTTCAGGACTATCCATACCCAGTGTAGCACTGTAAGATTGTATGCTGTTTTTTCTCAATCTGCGTCCTCCCACAAACACTTCAAATTCATTCACATTATTTGGTACAAAAGGCAGTGTGAATGATTCAGTGCTGCCATCTCCTTCAAATGTTTCAGTGATAGTCTCATCTTTGTAAGGCACTGTTTGATAAGCACTTTGATCAAACAATTCTGTACCTGCTGAGTATGTGTCTTTGATTCCAGTTCCCAGTGTGCCTCTTCTCAATTGTTCCAGTTTGTTGTTTGCTTTTATAAAGTATTCAATACGTTCTCCATCAACGAACACAACACCAGGTTTACTTAAACTAATGTTGGGTTCTGTCAATCCTTCAGTGCTTTCCAAATAGATTGCTTGACTGTACCAATGCAGTTCTTGACTCAAATAGTATTTGTTATTATTGCCCAAACGTTTATAATGTGTTCTGTTCAACATGTCTTTGAACTGTCTAAATCCAAATTTAGCCACATATTTAGGCGCAGCAAAATGAATAATGTCCACCACATCCGTCTGTTGCAATGTTCTATTAATTTTCACATACTGTTGATTGTTGGAAATTCTGTAGTCAATGCTGGGTGACAACAATTGACCATTCACAATTACCCAAACATATTGAGCATCTTCAGCACTGCGTCTTAATCTAATCAATCCATTGGTCAAATTTTTATATTCAAAATAATTTTCTGAATCAACCACAATATTTTCTCTAGCCACTATATCGTAATTAATTCTTTCAATCTGTGTTATGTCATGATTACTGAATTGCCATACTTTAATTTCAGCATTGTTTGCTGGGGCAATGTCCAATGTCACAATGTTGTTGACCACTATGTATTCTCCATCATTGACCACGTAAACTTTTAATATGTCGCCTGCGACTCCCACATTACCTCTCAATGTTATGCTGGTGTTGCTGGAACTCCAAGTGTAATCATTGGTTCCCAATTCCACACCATTCAAGAATGCTCTCACGTTGGTTCTCAACACTGATCCTGTGGGCTGCTGCCAATTGTTTAATTCATATTCACGAGCAGTGCTCACCACAAATGATTCGTTGTATCCAGCATTTAATATGGTGTTGTCCACTTTCACAATCACGTTTTGTGTCAAAGGTTCTTGATTGAATGGAGATTGATTCAATGTGAAAACTCGAGTTGTGCCATCACCCACAAAATCATCATAGGTAACTTCACTGAATGTTTTGCTAGAACTAGCATACACCACATAACTGATCACACTGCCAGCTGCTGGCGGTGCTCCAAATCTTATTAAAATTCTATTGGCCGTTTGATAACCACTGTCTGTTTCTTCCACCACATACGCTGCTGGTTCACCATTCACACGCACATAAGTGGTGTAATCGTTGTTAAATTCTGCTCTGGTAACAAAAATAAATGTGCTACCATCACCAGTGAATGTGTCAATGTCAACAACTTTTTCTCCATTCATGCTCATGGTCACAATGTTTACTGTGGAACCCACAGCAGGAGTCGAATTTAAAATCACTGTTTTGTTTTCAAAATCAGTTGAATATTGATCATTGTTTAAAATAACATTATTCACTTTCACAAACACAGCATCTTGACTCTGTGGCAATGATTGAATATTGAATGTATTGTTGGTTCCATCAGCAATATGATTGTAACTGTAAATTCTGCTGCCTGTTTCGCCTGATCTGTCATACACTTGGATATCCAAAGTGTCCAACACTTGTCCTGGCACCAATTCTTCTGGACCTTTGCTGGTGGTAGGAGTCACAAACCCATCACCATCCACGATGATGTCTTGTGCTAAAATTCCTGTGGCCGTGCTGTAAGCCAAATCACCGCCCGACAATAATGTGTCATAGGCATCTGGGTCTGGCAAGAAACTACCATCACTGGTGGATTTTCTTATCACAATGATGTCACCATTCACTGTGGGAATCAGTGATTCATCTATGTGTATCACTGTGGTAGATCCATCTCCCTGAATGGTTTGCATCAAAGCATTGGGATTGGTCACTGGTTCTGCTGTGCCGTAGTTAGGATCATCAATCCTTACTCCATTTTTATAAATGTTGTATGTGACACCATCCACCAATGGTTGACTCAAATTGAATATGTTGGTGCTGCCATCCAATCTAAACACTTCATCATCATAGGTAGTGTCATATGAATCCCAAACTCCTGTATAATAAGGAGCATCATCAAATCCACCACCACCACCAAATTCAAAACTGCGTACTTCCACTCCACCGTAATCTATGCCATCAATCAATTGTGCCAGATCATTGCCCAGTTGTCCTGTGGTAGGTTCATACAATAAATTAACTCTATCTTGAGTTTGCAACACATTACTGTCAATCTCATATTGAATTTCAATGCTGTATCCGCTCACTGGAGGATCCACAAATTGAATATATCCTTTGCTTCTCACATATGATTTAGTGCTGTCTTGTTCATTGTTGTATGTGTATTCACTAAACAATGCAGGGCGTTGATTCACAATCACTCTCACTTTGTTGGATTTCAAATTGATTGGCCATTTCAAAGGATATTTGATTTGAGATCCGTTGCTGGTGAATGTTTCTGTTCTACTCAGATTGGTTATCAGCAATACTCCTGTGGTTCTATCAAATTTAACTCTTATGTGAGTGGATTTGACCAAAGAATCTCCCAATATGGCCACTGCTTTGCCAGCCACTCCCGTGGTGGACAAAGATCCCAATATATTCACTGTGGGTGCTGATAGATAACCAGACCCTGAATTGGTCACTTGAATGTGTGTTAATCGGCCGTTGGACACAAATGCTTTGGCTGTGGCTCCTGTGCCACCCCCACCTGTAATTGTGATGGCGGGAGTTCCCAAATATCCACTGCCCACTTGTGCTATTTTGATAGCGGTAACTTTGAATCCCACATTGTCCAACCAGTGTTTGTTGGGATAATTTTCAGTGAGATTAGAATCAACAATTTGATTGTTGATCATTTTTGCTGTGCTCACGATAATTTGATTGGTAGTCGAATCATAAGTGGCTGGTAGATCAAAGTCTGTGGTCAATGTTTGAGATTGATCTGTGGATTCATAAGCACTGATGTATTCTCTCACTTTGGTTTTGTAAGGTTTTACTTCATTGATATAATCTTGATAATTGGACAAGTTGTCATTTTTGTAAACTGTTTTTTGTGTTAATTCTCCCACATTGTGAGTGGCTTTAACAAAACTGGTTTTGAATGCCCAATCCACAAACAATTGTTCATTGAACACATATCTCAAACTTGAGAAAAATAATTTATTGTATTCAATTGCTAACTCATCTATAAAAACATAATCTCTTACAGTTTCTAAAATGGTTCTAGTTTCTATCACTGGTTGATTGTCATACACTATCACGTCAAAACTGGTGCTGTTGTATCCTACTGTGGATGTGCTGGTGTCATACAAATTGCTAGAGAATTGAATGGTTCCATTCTGTCTACCTATGGTTTTGTAATTAATTGTGTAGTCTACGTTGTCTTGATTGTCAATTTTTTCCAACAATAACCATCCACCAGTGCCAATGTTTTCAATTTTCACCACATCACCCACAACATCATCTATCAATTGAAGTTGATAACTGGCTGACACAGTGTGATCTATTTCAGTGAACTGATTGTATCCGTCAGCATACCAATCCATATAATTCCAATATTGATTCACATCATAACGTTGTGATAATACTCTTTGCCACTGTTGAACATCTTCATTCCAACTGTGAATAGCCCATTTGTTGTTCACTTCTAAATCTGAATTAACCAGCACACTGTATTTTCTCACAACTATTCTTGTGTTATTTGTGTAACTAGATCCTTCTTGATTCACTGTAACACTGTTTATTTTGCCCAAAGCATCAATGGTCAATGTTAATTTTGCTTGAGATCCCACAGTGTCTACTATTTCATAAGTGGGCACAACATTGTATCCATATCCTGGATTAATAATAGTCACATCCACTATTTTTCCATTTTGAATGATCGGTCTTAATTCTGCTTGATCAATTTTATTGGTGTTTATGAATTGCAATTCAGACAGTGTATCTTTGGTTGAATCATACAATCTAGTAACCGTGCTTGGAATTTTTTCAGATTCTGTTAATCTTGTCAAATCACAGTTGGATACAATTTGATTTTTCAATAGAACATCATTGATTCTTTCAACCACTTGTTTAAGAGCTTCAGTTTTATTAACAAACCAACTTTGACGAGGTTTTCTCAATGTACCATAACGATATTTCACACTCAAATTAACATCTGGCACTGATTTAAAGTTTTCATCATAGCCAATCAAACTGTTAAACCATACTGATTCAATTTCTTTTTTAGGTCGACTGTAAGATACACCTTCACTGATCAATTGATATTCATTGTGAATATTAATGTTTTGATTGTCAATAGTCCAGTAACGGAAATTAATAGCAACATCTTCATTCTGCATTAAATTGTTGCAGTTATACAAAGAAAATTTATTATTTGACAGTAATGCCACAAATTTATAAGATTGTTTTTTAGGGTCTTCAATCAATTGTGCCACATCATAAGCACTTAATTTTCTAAATTCTATATTTGGTAAAACTTTTTTATTTTTTACCCAGTAATAATATCTTGTGCTGAAACTTTCAGATGTAGAATCATACAATTGTCGGCTCACATACACTGTGTTTCCATATTTGGTTGTTCCGCTAATACCCACAGCAGTGCCTTCTTTGGTGTCAGCCAGTTTATTCCATTGAGATGGAGTGTATTTGGATTCAACCCATTCATATACATCTATGGAAGAACCTGGGAAAATTTTATTCCAATAGTTGGTGGTATAGATAATATTAACTTGATAAGGATCATAAAATTTCACAGTGCTTAAATCCCACCATAGTCTACCCACTTGATCTTTGCTCCAACTGTTGTTGACATCCACACTAACTCCGGCAGTGCCCAAAGTGTAAACAGCAGGATCATAATAAGTTTTGTAATACAATTCTTGTTCAGCTAACCCAGCAATTTTTCCTTGAATAGGATCTATATAATCCAATCTATTCAGTAATTCATTAATTTTTGTGTTGTAAAGGAATATGCCTTTGATTTTTTCCAAATCCACAGTGTCCACTGGAGATTTGTGTGCCAACCAGCTGCTGGTGTTGCTATTTTTTCTAAAATCAACCACTAATCCATTGCGTCCTTCATTGTTATCAAAGTTTGGCAATGACACATACACATGATTGTTGGAGATTAAAATGTCTCTTCCAAAGTCTGCCAGTATTTGGTTGGCATATTCAAAAGTTTCAGCATATACAAAAGTGTCATTGAAATTTTCATAGATATAAACTGACCCTGATGGCACAACATTGGAAGATTCATCCAATCTATTCACACTGGACACAACCAAAGTATTGCCATCAAAATCTAAATTTTTTCCAAACTGTTCATTGGTTTGAGGTTGTGGACTGCTCAATGTTTGACTCAATACATATGATCCATTCACTAATTGATACACATATACCACCCCCATGTCTGAGTAATCTGTATCAGCAGCTGGACTGCCCACAGCAATAAATTTACCATCGCTGCTCACAGCCACTGAAACAGCATACTCTGTGTTGTCTTCTGAAACATCTGGAGGTGAAATAGTCTGTCTGTATTGATATCTTCCATCATACAATTTGTATATTACTACTTTGTTTCTGTTAGGTGATGTATAATTCACAGAAGCAACCAACACTCCACCAGAGCTGCTCACATCAAAGTCTGTGGCAAATTTTGAAATATTAATTAAATCAAGACTGGAATCACCATCCAATGTTATACCACTGTCATTGGGCACATGACCTAAATATTCCACATCATTAGTTTGTAAAATCCAAAAATCCGGATCAAATGCTGAAGGTCCTTGATTGGTTGTGCTTTTGTACACTTGTTCATTGTATATCACTAAATCATCTGTGTAATATCTTTGTAAAGCATCAAATGTTCCTGTGTATTGAGGATCCACCCCCAAATGCCATTTTTGACTGGAATTATTTTTTATGAAATAAATTCTTCCTGAGCCACCGAACTCATCAGAAACAAATGCAGTGGTTTCATTGCCGTTTTGAGTGATTTTTATTTTAGTACCCAGTTTGGCATCAGTTGTTGTGTCAGGTGTACTGTAAGCACTGTATAAACTATAAGTGCCATTCACAGCTCTTTCATACACTAAAAATGCTCCTTCATTGGTGTAGGCAGATGCTGCTCCTGAACCCACAGGTATGTTAAACACTTGCACATAATCTCTATTTTCTTCAGAAGGTATGCTGGCGGATCTAGCAACACCGTCTTGCTTGTCTTCATCCCAGAACCAATATTCCAACCCATTCACATAATTGTATGTAGAAGTATTGTTTTGTGGTTCTAAAAGACTGGCTGCTTCAAACACAAACAAACTGCCTGTGACTGAATTTTCCAATTCACTTCTTCGTGATACTCCCACAGTTCTATCAGGAATGCCTTTTAAAATGATATCAGCTGTGTCACCCAGTGTGGAACCTAATGAAAAATCTCCAGTTTTATTTTTGATATAAATTTGTAAAGTATTAAATCCAATAGTTTTAACATAAGCAACTTCTGCCTGTGATCCAGTCACAGAATCTTCTATGGTATTGCCCAATTGAGGCACATAAAATGTACCCAATCCGTCTGCTTGTGCTAATACTTGAATCCATCCATTCCATATATCATTGATTTTTTTAGTTGGGAAAGAAGAATCGCCTGTGCCAAAAGAGTTTATTTCTTCAAAAGTTAAATCTTGTGATATGTCACTGATGTCATATCGATCCAATGGATCTCCAGTTCTAATAGTGTTCAACCATACACCTGTTTTTTTGCTGTCCGAAACATAAGGCATAGTGAATTGATTACTCAATGTTTTAGGTGTCCTTATCAAATATCTATTGTCATTTTGAACGCCTGATACCACTGGTTGACCTGCAATACTAAATTGTTTGTAGTAACTTAAAATAGAAATCTCAGAAGCAGCAGTGGGTGCTGTGGGTGATACTATGGCTTGAGTGGCTTGAGTATCTAATATGTTGTAATAATTTTTAACTGTTCTAGATTCAGCTGCTTTGATTATGTCTTGGATTACCAAAGATTTTTTTGAATCACTTAATTCCGTAGAAGTCAAAGTGAATCCTAAATTTATGTACCACCAACCTCCCAAACTGTCATAATCTTCAGCAATCACTCTGTTGTAATCACCCACAGTTAATATTCCCACAGTTAAAGATCCTGAATCATCAAATTTACCATTCATATTAGACAAATAGATCAATGATCGTGTGCCTTCTTTACGCACATAACACACAGTTCCTTCAGCTGTGTTGGTTTCCACAACATCTCCCACGGTCACAGCAATAATTGTCAAATCAATATTAAGTATTTCATCCACTTTGTGTTGAATCACATGATTGCTATCAATGAATGTTTTGTCAATGCCTGGAGCATTGCCATCAAAAGGATCATTGCCTGTGGGATATTGAGTGGTTAAATCATTCCAAATCAATTGTAATTTGTCTCCCACTGCTGATCCTCTGTATTGATTTGCAGAAGCTCTGATCAACATGTGGTTTGTGGTTACTGCTGGAAAAACATAATCACCTCTCAAGAATATTTTTATATCTGGATACAAATTATCTGGTAAATTGTATTCGGCATCATACACAAAAGCAGCACTATCAAAAGTGGTGAAATCCACAGAAGGATCTTCACCCAATATTGGATTGACTACTCTCCATAATTGTTCACTGTGTCGCACTACGTTATTGATATCATACGATGAAGATTCAACATAGTCGCCCACATAATTGGTTTTTAAATTGCTGGCTGCTGGAGCACCCACTATTAGATACTTGCCATCAGCACTGATATCCATGCTGGCTCCAAAATCTCCATTGCCAGTCCATAATCCTGTTGGTGCATCAATTTTTTGACTTAAAGTATATTGATTAGAATTAGAAGCTCTTTTGTAAATGTACACAGCATTGTTTAAATCTGCCACAGCCAATGTGGTGTTGGTTAAGTTCACTGCTATGGATCTAGAAAAATCTCCTGATGAATCATCTGCTGGATTCACTATCTCTTGATGAGTTTGCCATACAGGAACATTTTTTAAAGTAACCCAACGATCATTGCTATCGTTTTCAATCCACAATAATTCTCCCACAGATTTACCGTTGTCTATAATTTTTTGATTGATTTCAGATAATGTGGTCAATTTCATGCTGATGAATCTGCCCAATGTTCCATTGTTGCCAAGATTGGTTGTGCCATTCTTGTAACAAGTAATGGTGGTGCCTGCCACAGTTTTTACTTTGAACAATTGAACAGTTCCATTCAAAGTCACTGATATAGTTTCATTCACTTGTATGTTAGAAGTGTTGGACACCAGTTCAACTATCACTTGATTGTTGCTTTCACTCACAGATGAAACCTGATCTGACAATTGTTTGTGTTTGTACACATTCCAACTTTGTTTTTCAAATCCCACCCAAACATATTGATTGTATGCTAACTCAGCAGTGTCCAAAGCCAATATGTTTTCATAATTTTTAACAGTAAAATTCACATCATTGGGATCCACAAATCCAGCAGTTTTCACATAACTTTCATCAAAATACTTGGTTGGGAACGGTGCATGATCATAATCTTCCGGAGCCAAATATGTTTCGTTTGATTTAATTTTGTAAACAAAGTTGGGAGATTCAAAAGAAATTGAATCTGTTAATTCTATTGGTTGTGGATTTAATTTAAATTTTTTTTCTGACAACAAGTATTCCACTTCATTGAATCCTGTGGCAGCACCATATTGACCTGTTCTAACAGCCCATTCTTCATAGAATTCAATGCTGTCTTTGTTGGCACTGGCCAATGAATTGAATAATTTTTCCAAAGCATTTTTAGTTCCTTTGTCTTGTAAAAATCCTTGGTAGAATTTGTACTGTGACACATCATCATTGATAATGTTTTGCAAGTACTCTCTCTTTTGATAACCTATCAAATGTTGAGCAAGTTTTTGTTGTTCCACATCAAAATTATCTGTGTCTAAATCATAAAAATCACCAAACTGATTGGTTTTGTATTCAAAGTTTGGTTTTAATGAAGACAATGGTTTTTCTGAAAGTTTAGACCATTCATCGAACATAAATGTGCTATCACCTGTTATGAATGAATTGGCACTGTAATAAAATTGTTTGTATTTGACCACATCACTCATGTCATAATCTGTGTATGGTTGCCATTGTTTTATTTTTACTTCATCAAACACAAATCCTGGCACATTAAGAGATCCATCCCAATTGCTGGCCACATAACCTATCACTTTGATTCTATCTTGTCTGTATCCTGGTGCTAGATCATAAATTACATCATTGAACACTGTGACATTATCAATAACCACCACATGTTCTTTTTGTACCAATGGAATTTTTACAAAATAAATTCCATCTGAAGTGTTTTTAACACTCATAGAAAAATTATTGCCTTGACGCACAACACTTATTTTTTCTCTATTAAGTTTAATTCCGTCAGCTCTAAGCACAGCATAATCATAAAAATTATCAAATATATTGTCAGCCACTGAATAATTGGTTTGTAATTTTAATTTATTGGCTGCAGGACTTAATGACAACACTGCTCCAGCTTTCCAATTCTGTGTGGTCCAGAACATGAATTCTTGAGCACTCAAACTCCAATTTTCAACAACATTGATATCTTGATTGAAATTTTCAAAAATAAATCCTTTGGATTCAAGATATTTGCTGTAACCCAGTAAAAAATCCACCACTTCTTGTTGAGTACGCAGCACTGTGCCATAATTTAAAGTGCTGATTTTGTTTTCAAATTGTCTGCTAAAAGTGGCAGTGACTCCACCTTCTATAGGCAAGTCCACCAGTTTGGTATATTTTGTGGAATCAAATTTAGAAGCACTCAAATGATCTCTATCAACTATATAAAATTTATTTTGATATTGAACTATTTGTCCTGCTGTGTATACATGATTTGAAGTCCATTGAACATAAGATTTGCTGACTCCGCCCACTCTTTTCACTGGATCATTCTGTAATTTTATAGGAGCAAAGTATTTAAATATTGGATCAAATTGATCATATCCTTTGATGGAGAATCCTGATGGTAATTTTTCAACAATTACTCCACTGTATACTAATACATCAATGGGTGAACTGGTGTTTAAATAGATATCATAGTTTTCATCTGGTATGAATACATTGCTTTGATTCAACGGAGATCTGCTGTCCAATAATAATTTAAATTTTTCTTTTTCAGTGAATCCTTTAACTTTGAATCCCAAATTTTGAGTTAAATTTTTTAATGAATCCTGATAATTTGCATAATTGTTCAGCACATCTGTTTTGATATAGTTGCTGATGTAATTTACCAATCCTGAAGTCAACACATAATTTTCATCTGCTCTACTGTTGGGGAATACTAAATCTTTAAGTGAGATTCTTTTTTTAGTGGTGCTGTAAATTATTTCATCTGTGACACTTCTTACCACTCTTGAAGCATCAAAGTTCACAGCCACAGTGTGTGCTGTTCTGTTTAATATCATGGATTTTAACAGAGCAAATGGATAGTTAGAACTGCGTCTCCAAGCATTTTCCACTGGAGCATGATCTCCAAATTTAAATGCACTATTGCTCAAACTAACTGTGTAGTTTCCAGCATATCCACTGTCCAACGGACTCAATAATTCTCCATTTTCATCCACAGGCAAATGATTTAATAGATTTGTTCGCACATATCTGCTGTCATAAACTAATTTTTTACCTGGTTCTCGGATCACACCATTCTGAAGATCTTCCCAAAGAATTAAGTTGTCACTGGTGTAAGGTGCTGGACCATACACTGTGTTCCACCAAATGGGGTGTTCAGTAAATCCCAACATCTCCCAAGGATGAGTGTGTGGTCTATCTGTGTCATAGGCTTGTTTGTACACTGCTCTCCAAAAACCTGGTAAACTTGATCCATTATAAGCAGTCATGTAGGCATAGTTATAAGTGAAACTATCTGCAATGTCATAAAAATAATTCTCAGTGTAATCTAAAGTGCCCACAGCACTGTTCCATGTGATAAAATCAGCAGACATACTGGAATTAATGCTTGCTAAAGTGTATCCTGTGTTTCTATCCACACCTGGAATAAAATCATACAAATTACGCAAATCTTTATTGAATTCAATTTTAATGTTATTGTAAATTCTATTTTCTAATTCTAATAATAAATCATCTCTATAATCATTAAACGCCACAATAATACTGCCATCATGTCCTTGTATCACATTCACAGGAGTTATTAATGTATTATCCAAATATTTTTCTGGTTTAAATTTTGGATACAATCCTAGTTTGGTAGGAGTTTGTGGTATAAAATTACCATCAGTGCTTTCATATTCAAATATTTCCACTGTGTCATTCACAGTCAATGCTTTGGTAATATAACAGAAATTTTCTGTGGTGAATATGTAATCAATGCCATGTATTAATTGTTCATCATTGAGATAAACTTGAACCGCTTTGGTACTAAGCACACTCATTGAGAATGCTTTGCTCAAAGCAAAATATTTGTTGCTGTCATCATACACAGTGAATGTGTTGCGTTTGGCTGCTCCGTGAGGCACCATGTCACTGAAGTAGAACGGCATATTGCTGTTCTTGTCTTCATTGATTAATTTCATCACATGATCCATATGTTCACGCACAGATCCATCAAAATTAGAATTTTCTGCTGTTTGTAAGAATGTTTTTTTAAATTTGTCGTATTCTTTTTGAGCAAATTTTATGGCTTTAACCACATTTACTTCTTTCTGTGACACATGGTATACTGCTAAATTTAATGGAGCACTGTGTTGTACAAATTTTGTACCGTATGTGGACAATTGTCCCAAATCTCTTAAATTATTTGTGCCAGGATTGAATCCAACAAAATTATCCAATTGTTCCACAATGCTTCCCACATGATTGGAAACTTCTCCAAATGTAAAATCATTAAGGTTGTCATTGAAAGGATTACTTTCTAAATTTATGGCCATTTCATAATAACCATTGGCATTTTTCACAGCAGAGCTGTGTGATTTAATAACAATTGAATCTGTGGTGGACAACGCACTGTTCAACTGAACATATGATACATTGTTGCTGTTAACAACGGTATAATCCGTTGTTTCTTTTTTTAATACATTGTTTACATAAACTTTTAATTTTAAATCTGTAAGAGTTCCGCTTTGATCATACACATCCACAGCAAATCTGTTGACTTGTTCCAAGCCTGTGTATTGTCTCACTACCAACTGTTTGCTAAGAGCTTGTGCTTTGATCCATCCAGTAACTGTGGTATTCGTGGTTCTATCTGTGTACTTTTTTAAATAACCCACATCAGTATTTTGAGTTACCAATTGATCCTGTAATTGATATGTGAAAGATTCAGATAATAGATTAAAATCAAACACAATATCACCCACATTGTTAACGTTTCTATAAGAAAGAGCAAATCCTAATTCTGTGTCCACAGTGCCTGTGCCTTTTCTGTAACTGAAAAGTTTATTGCCTAAAAAATTAGTGCTAAGATAAGTTTCACCATCACTAAAACTAATTCCATTTTCATCAAACAAATCAAACAATGGTGATTGATTGACTTTTGTTTTTTCTTGAGTCACATTCCACGCGGTTCCATCATAGTAGTACATTTTGCCTTGATTTTCTACTCCGCTGTCAACTAATACCACATCACCTGTCATGGGTTGAGTGTCATCTGTGTCCACTAAAGAAATTTGTTTGTTGGTAGGATCTCCATCACCACCAAAATTAATAATTTTTACTGTGAATATTCTATTCTTAACTAGAACATCAGTGTCAGCAGTGATTAATATTCTCATACCATTCACTAAATCTATACCATCCACATTATATCCTGTGGCACCTTCTATATCAGAAAAAACATCTGTGGTAAATGTATCTACCACATCCACATATGGTTTGGCTTGAGTTCCAAATTTGTATAATTTTAATCCTGATTCAAATTCTATGATAGGACGCTTGGCTCTTTGTGTTTCATCGGTGTCCAATGTGGTTCCATTGTAGTCAGCCACTATTTGAAGCACAGATTTGTGTATCCATTTGTTGGCTCTGGTCCAAGGGTTTTGATCTGGTGAACTTCTTTTGATGACAATATAATCTTTGATATCTCTGTTAGGATCATCAATTTCATAAGTGACCTTATCAAAGTTTTCTGCGTCAAATCCTTCTAAATTTTCATCAGCAATGTCATTGGGCACTTGTAAATCTTGTTCTTTGATCAATACTATGGCTTCTCCCACACCTTCCACATACCATTCATCTGTGGCATATTTTTCTGGAGTGACCAATCCTTTAAAATTAATCTTCATTCCATTGGATAATGCTGTGCCATTTTTTAATGTGAATGTTTTTTTGCCAACAATGTCTTTTTCAACATTTATAATACTATTTTCTTCAATACTGGCAATTTTAATCAATCCATAAGCATTGATATCATTTTTAGACACATAATATAAAGTGTCAGGTGCGTTTATGCCCACTTCAAATGTGATAGTGCCTTTTTCTATGGATTGTTGATCCACTCCTTCATTGTAAAGAAAATCTTCATCCAATGTTCTGGCTGTCTTGATTGTGAAAGGCATTCCTGCAGTATCTATATCAAACTTATAAGTGATTCCTTTGTACAAAGTAATGGTGGCGTTTTGTGTCTGTCCATCTGGAGTTAATACATAAGCATAATTGTCCAAATTATCAGCCAATCTCACTGTGTAAGTGCTTTGTAATTGTTGTTGTTGACCTGTGATTGTGACAGTCTCTGGGCCTTGTGGCAACCAATAGTATTCTCTAAAATTAACAAACTTGTCCCAATCAATGTGTGGATTCCAACTGTAATATTCTTGAGCATTCAAACTGCTGTGGTTGTCTGTGTTGCCACCCAATGTTTTGATTTGATTAACATAGTCCACGTAATCTTTGTAAAAAGAGACATTGCCTAATGCGTCTTTGCTCAATACCACAGGTTCCAATTGATAGTTTTGTCTATCATCAGTCACTTCTTCTATATAATTGTCATCAAGTGTGAATGCTTTGGCAGTTTTTCTACCATAGAACGCACTAATTTTTTCCACAGTGCCTGGAGATAATAACTGATCCAATGTGCTGTATAAAAACTTTTTATTTGTGGGAGTTCTAAAAAATCGAGGTAGTAGATTAGCAGAGTTTCTTTCTGTCTCTGTTTGATTGTTTACTGGAAGTGGAAATTCTTCTTGATCGTTATTGTATGCCATTAAACTGTACTCCCACTAGAAGTGGCAGTACTGGTTATACCTACGTTGCTAGTGGATGTGGATGAAACCACAGTGCCACTGGCTTTTAATCTTGAAGCCGTTACAGCATCAATTATTTCAACGTCGTCAACCGTTGCGCCACTTATAAAAATTTCATCACTTTCAGATTTGATTTCAAACAAACTGCCAAACGTCTGTGTGGCTTGGTCTGGCACTATTACAAAAGTTACTATGTCGGGTGCCAACTGATTCATAACGTAAGCACTTAATTCTGAAAAATAAAATATATCACCAAAATCCCAATTTTCCAAAGCAAAATATTCGTTGATGGCTTCAATAACTCTAACTTTTACATCATCATCATTGACCACTTCACTGGAATTTTTAACCACTTTAAACACTGCTTGGAATTTAGATTCAGATTTGTTTCCAAATAATATTTTGTATTTGACTGGATGATATATCACTTCATCACTGATAGATTTGATTAGATTAATCTGTTTGCCAAAATTATTATACATGCTGTCTGAACTCATTGGTAATGGTTTAGAATCAACATTTCCATCTAGATAAGATCTAAAATCACTGTCATAAGTTCTAGTTAATAGATATATGTCAATTATGTTAGTTACGCTAGGATCGATTCTATTGGTTACATCTGTGCTGTGTACATATTGAAATTTTAAGTCACTTCTACCTGTGAAGGCTTTGTAATCTGAATTATCGCTTAATGTGGTTGTGGCAACATTTAAAGTTTTAAACACATTGTCTTCCGTGATATAAAAATTAGTATTTTCAGTGTAATCATGATAAGAACCTATAGAAGCCACATTTTGTACAGCCACAATATTTTCATCCACAGCATTCACATAACGATAGTCTTCCACACCATCTGTGGTGATTATTTTCTTTTGATAGATGTAATTGTTTGCGGGAATTAAATTATCAAATGATTCAGGATCATCCATTAACCCATCATCATCTGAATCAAAGAAAGTTATTTCAATTTTTTTACTATCTACATATCCTTGAGCATCACGATATTCTGCCACTACTTGCCAAGCAATGTCTTGTTTTAATGCTTCAAATGAATCTGGAGCATTATTGATGCTTAACACTGTGATCTTGTCTTTGATCACTTTACCGCTGGTTGTGTTGTAATTTTTATCTGTGCTGTCATAGTAAAAACGAATTTCTTTGTCACTCTCAAACACATATCTTACACCTCTGTAAGTCACTGTGTACAGCTCTGTATCTGTGGTAAACAATAATAACCAGCTGGCATCCAATTGTTGATTGCTGATGTCACCTGTTTTACCAGTGCTGAAATCACCGTAAAGATTTAGATTGTTTTCATCAATGATATCCCAGGTTCTAGTATCCACATTATATCTTAAACCAAAAGTATTGTTGGCAAATATTTCATCCAACATTTGAAGTTTAACATCTGCTGTCAAATATTTGGTAAATTTAGCTAAAATTTCAACCAGCACAGCACCTGTGGGTATCACATCATTGAATATGATAGGTCCTGAATCATCAGCCTGAGTCACTGTGCCATTATCAATCACATTGATCACTGTGGTCCATCTCACTGTGCTGTCACCAATCTCTACAGGAGATCCTGACAATAGTTTTCCATCCACTGTGAAATATTTTCCAGCCGGTGCTTCAAATTTTAATTTAGCACCTATTTCCAAATATCTTAATATGCTATCTGTAAAAGAACTCACTTCTAACACATTGTCTTCTGGATCTGTCAAATATCCTGTGCTTAAATTAGTGTCTTTAGTTGTTTGAATCCAAGTTATCACAATATCTGTGATTAATATTTTGTTAAAATTATTCAAATAAAAATTAAACAATTTGGTGTTGGATAAAATAGGTTCAATGGAATTATTGATTATGCCTTCAATGTCTGTTCTGCTCACATAACTGAAAGTAAGACCATCGTTGATGGTTTCTTTGTAAATTATTCCGTCTTTGCCGTACAAATTAGTGCTGCTGTATTTGCCTGTGGCATCTAACAGATCAAAGTATCTTGATATGCCGCTGGATACTCGATTTACTGATTTAATTTTTATAATTTCTTGATTTACAGCCAGTGGAGCCACGTTGTAGTCTTCTCCAGTGATCATTCTATTCTGTGTGTAATATGTGGATGGTGCATTGGTTTTGATAGAAGCATCCGATTCAGAATTTGTGGCATTGTCCACTGTGTATTGCAATGCTAGAACAATGGTCAATGTTTCATCTTTACCAGCTGTGCTGACATAAGGCACAACAATTTGAATATTAGTCATATCTCCTGGCACAATTTTAAATTGTCTATTGTCGCTGGTTCTGTAATAGATTCTAAAAGCACCTTTGGGCAAATTGCCAAATGTTCCGTCAGCAAATTGTAAATTAATTCTGTCTTCAGTTCTTGTGATCACACTGTAAATATTTCTAATAGACTTGGCAGTGCTGTTGTAGATCACATTGTTGCCTTCAGTGGCGCTTACTTTGGTCCATAATTCTTTTTCTGTTTGATTAGTGTCTAGTGAATACAACCAAACATCTGATTGGTTAATATTTGTGGCGTCTATGGATACAATTTGATTGGGAATGGACAAATTCACATTGAATTCTCCTTGTTGCAGTACACCTTGTCTAAAATGAAAAAAGAATCCTGTGTTGGTACTAGCATTGCCTCTACCGTCATCTTTGTAAATGAACGCTAATTTATTTGTGGGCAATGGTGCTAGTTCTTCCACAGTACCATCATTCAAATCCACACTCACAATTTCAAATGCTGTGTTTCTTCCATCAATACTTTTTGTGAATGAAAACACTGGTACTTCTTGTAAATTAGAATTAAATTGATATAGTTCCACAGGAATTCCATTCACTGTGTCTGTTTTGCTGGGTCTTCCCACTTTGGTGTTCACTGGCAACACAGCGTTCATTACTTTAACAAATTGTTCATACCAATCTTCATTGCTGGGATCATTCCATATGATAGTTTGATTGCTGAGGTTCACATTGTTGCTGTCAATGATCTCTTCTGTGGTTGTAACTGATTCTATTTTTAATAATCCATTGGCTGCTTGATTTCTTTTGGCATTGTAGCTCAGCAATCTAGCAAGACGCAACACAGATTCTCTGCGTTCAGCCAATTCAATAAAGTTTTCTCTGGCATTCAGATCAATTCTAAAAGCAATATTTTGCCCCAAGAAAGCAATCAGATCAATCAGTGCCAAGTATTCACTGCTCTCCAAGTAATCGTTGAAATCTTCAGGATAGTTTTGTCGCAGATAGTTGATCATGGATCTGCGTAAATTGTCAAAATCGTAGCTTTTGAAATCGGCGTTTCTAAAACTCTGATAGACTTTTTTCCAGTCCTCTGCCAGCAATAATCTGTTTAATCTATCTGTGGATGACATAAGTTTCCATTGTATGAACTTATTTATTAGGTTTGATTAAATGCTCAGTTAATTCTAGCTGATTAATCCTTGGTTTTCATCAAATTTTAAACGCATACTTTGGGAAATATTGTAAGGAAGGTAGGTAAGTTCACACTCAATTTGTATGCCACTCTCATAAGAGTCCACAGTCACACTGTTTACTTGTACTCTAGGGTCGTAGTTAACGATCTGTGTGACATTATTAATGATGGCTTGTTTCATACTTTCTGTCAAAGGTTCAAACAGTGCGTCCCAAATAATGGTACCAAATTCAGGATTTTCTAATTTTTCCCCTTGGCGTATATGAAAGTAATTGATTAGATCTTGCTTGATCAGTGCTATGTCATACAGATTAAAACTGTTGGCATTGGGATCCACAGTGCTGGTGCCTCTGTAGGCTCTAGGACCCAAAGGTGCTGAGGGTGCTTTATTGGCTCGGACTGTGATGTCTTTGTATAGTTTTTTTTCTTTGGTGCTCATATGAATATTTATTCGTTAATTTTTTGTAAAAGTGTCTTTTATCTGAGTTAAAGAGGAATCGATGATATTGTCAGGATTTTCTCTGTCTGTTAAATTATTACTAACATTATTGGGATTTAAGTTTTCATGCTGTGGCCAAGGTTCATGCTGTGGCACACGTTTCATTATGTTTTCTAAATTTTCTCCAGGATTAGTAAATGTGTTGAGAGTGGAAGCACTGCCTGCAGCGGTAGCGTCAGCTGTTCCGCCTGTTGGAAAATTTGAATAGGCTGCTGATCCTGAACTGTATTGAACATCACTTTTAATATGAGTTTCACTGGTAGATGTGAAATAATTATTGGCACTGTTCACATTCAAATTAGATCCTGTGGTTATAAACCCATCAGCACCTATCACTAGATTTAAATTTTGACTGCTTTCTATTTGCACATTGTTCAATGCTTTGATATTCACATTGCGATCCGCTTCAATATTCACATCTCTGTTAGCCTTAAAATTAAAATCTGTTTCTGTGTGAAAACTAATGCTGTCTTTGGCATACACATCTATTTTGCCATTGGCTGTTAATTCTATCCAAGTGGTACCTTTGGCATTGCCAATGTAGATCAAATCTTCTGAATTGTGCAACAATATTTGATGACCTGTTCTGGTTCTAATACGTACTAATTCATTGTGAGGTATGGTTTCATCTGCTGTTTCTTCTTCATCAGCAGTGATTTTATTCACATAGTCTGAAGGACCTTCAGCAGCTGAAGTTTTACGCAAAAATTTATCATCTCCATCATCCATTACAATACTGCTGCCACCCAATCTAGAATAATATCTACCACCTTTGCCTCTGGCATTGCCGCGTTTGTCCAATGGTCCTGGAGTGCTCACTCCAAACACCATACTGGGTGCTTCTCGTCTTGCACTGCTGGTTGTTAACCCTCTGGTTTCATCTTCCAGCAATCCTTGATTGTTCAATATATCCACAAATTGTTGATTGATGGGTTTTAAATTTTTAGTGGAATCAGTTAAGTTTTTTAAATTTTCCAATAGTTCTTTGTTGTATTCACCCACAGGTAATTTTTTACCTGCTAAATCTTCATTGTCAGTAATATCTGTGTATGTGGTTGCAGCTCTACCATCTGGAATCATAAAATTTTGATTTTCTGCCTGCACACAACCAAACCAATAACCTTTGTTGATGTTGCCTTCCACAAATATCACCAGCACTGTGTTGCCTAAGTCTGGTGGTATGAACCACATGCCATAACTTTGTTGGCTGCTGGCATAATCATTATTTTTAGTCACACCATCATAATTGGTCACGCCATAGAATGGATTTAGATATCTCACTTGTACACGCTGATTCACTGCATCTGTTTCGTTGCCTGGATCATTGGACCTTAACAACTCCACTTCCAGTGTGCCGGAATATTTGCCATCCAAATGACTGGTTACCACGGCCTCATAAGGTCCAGGACTTTTCATTATTCTATTTTTGCCAGATCTTTTATCTATTGAAAACATTATGCTGAACCATCTCCTTCAAATGTTGTACCAACAGCATTCAAGGCATTGCTGCCTCCCAATGCTTTTACAGATTTATCATCTGGAATTTCTTGATTGGCAACTCTTTGTAATTGTAATTCCTGTCTAAATACACCATTTTCAAAAATATTTTCCAATTCGCTCACTCTAAACACTCCGCTGAATTGATCCAATTTTACAAAATTTTTATTCAATTGACTGGCTGTGTCTTTGAATATGGTTTGTCCGTTGCTGGCGTAATCAATGGGAGTTCTAAAGTTCAACACAATGTATATGGTGGTAAAGTTTGGATCCATACTGCCGTCTTTGTTGATAAATGAAATGGTTCCATTTGCATTTTTTGCCATTTGTGCATAGTAATTGCCTATGCCGCTGTCAGCAATAAAATAAGGATCACCCAGTATGGTCAAATTTGCCTGTGCAAATGCAATTCCTCCTGTGGTTATAAAATCATGAAATTCCAATGCTAATTTTTGTTCAGTGCTCAGTTCACCCACGGCTTCCATGGTGGCTTTTCTAGGACTGTAAAACATATTGGTCACTGATATTCCAGATCCTGTGTTGTTCTTTATGGTATCACCCTTGCTGTTGTCTATATTGGACTGTGTTTCTTTTTCAGCTTTGGTTTTTTTATTGGGATCTTCTTTGGAATCGGCATGATCGCTGGGCAATTGTGCAACCAATGCAGTGTTAATTTGTATGTCAAATTTTAACACGTCTAAATTTTTTCCTGTAAACAGATAATCATATTCTTTCACAACAAAGTTATTGATTTTTTGCACGTTGGTTTTTTTATTAGGTTTAACAAACAGTGATTCATGCACTTTGTGTTCAATCACATCAAACACAATCAATTTAGGATAAGCTGCTGTTTTTTCCAATATTTCAGGATCATTGATATAAAACACTCTGGGAACCACTTTGAACCAGTTTTTGAATCCGTTAGCATCACTGTCTCCCAACAAAGATGTGGCATAATCGCTGTATAGTATCACGTTAGTGATTATGTCTTCTATGCGTGCCATTTTTTTAAATGCCAACGATCCTTCTTTGGTTGATTTTATTTGACTAGCTTTTGATATTTTTTTCTTGCTGTCCCAAAGTGTTTTTTCATCGTCAGTTAAAACATTTTTTGTTTGATCATCTGTAAAATTCATTTTTGCTTTACCAATATTATTCATTGACTCAATTGATTGAAAATATGATATACCTGTATTGTAGCTGAACACTTCTGTGCCTGTGCCCACTAGTTGTGTTCTTTGTTCATTAGGGTCATACGTGGCTTTGTCGGATTGTTTGGAAAACCCAGTTCTAGTACTCTGTGAATTTAATTGATCTTGTTTGGGAAAATTAATAATAATATCATCAATTATTGTGGGTTTTTTTTGATCCTGTTTATTTTTCTTTTGTTTATCTTTGTTGAGTTCCTGTTGCAAATAATTCTGCAAAAAATGTTGAACTGTAAATCCACGAAGAGTCACATCATTTGGAATACTTTGAACTGTATTACGCATGGCATATTCGCTTTGTGCTATGGCACTCACTTGATACGTGGCTCCTGATTGATCAGCAGTAAAATTAATTTGAGAAAACAGTATGGGTATGATTCTTTTGGTGCTGCTGCTGTTTTGATCAGTTATGTTCACTAATTTATTGTTTAAATCTATTCCTACAAATTCCATAATAAGACAATAAGGTGCTTGAGTATAATTTTTATAGCCTGCTTTCACAGCACACAGTCTAATGGTCTCTATAAAAGTTCCCATGCTGTAAGGTTCAAACACTGTGAAATCTATTTTGTTGGCATTGGTCATGCTTTTTTCACTGGGAGCCAAGTATGATTTAATTTGAACATTATTAATAAAATATTCTCTACGAATTCCAGTGGATCCACCACCATCAAAATCCAAATCATACAATGTGGAAAGTTTAGAAACTCCAGATCCACCACTGCGTAAAATAGTTACTGAGGGAGATTGCACACGCAGTCTATACGGAAAATTCATTTCTTCCGGAGTAAGACATGCTAGAGTGAATATGGTGTTGAATGAATTATAATTGTGTAAAGGATTAGGAATTTTATTGGGAAATAACTCAGCGTTGTTGGCATCCACTGTGGTTCTTTGAATTTCATCTTCTGTGGAAGATCCAAATGTATCTTCTGGGGATCGAACTGTTATATTATTAGTGGCATCTATAGGCATGGATTATATTCCTAAAGATTGTCTTAGTTTGGGTCCTTGTGGAAGATAAATTTTTAAACCTGCAACCAAGTCATATATGGGATCTTTGATTGTATCCATGTTTCTCTGTGCAAACACCCACCACAGTTTGGAAGATCCGTACAAGTCATATGCCAACAGATCTGGTCTGTGATTGTATTGCACTGACACTGTCCATAACACATCATCTGCTGTGGCTGGAATGGGTCTGATAGAAAGTAAATCCAAATATTGATCATTCACCAACGGTGTTGCAAACCAAGGACTGGTTCCTTTGTAATTAACCATTAGATAAATCCTCCAGAGCCTCTAACATATTTGCCGTTCACAAAATCATCCATATTAAATTGTGACACAGATGCTCTGCTAAATTGTGGCATTAATTGCACTGTGAGTTGACTCTGTGCTGGTGCCCATCCCACATTGGATTTGGTTTCAGTAGCAGCACCTGGTCCATAATCAGTGTATGCAGCATCTCCTGCATTTGACAGTTCGGCGCTGATATAATCCACATCTGCAGGCAACTCCACCTGAAAATTTGATACCACCACAGGAAGATTTTTAAAAACAAAATCTCCATAACCATTCAATAAAACCACCGGTGGTGGAGATCCCGCATCTGAACTACCTTCTCCATAACGCATTTTAGTAACACTTCTCAAATAATGTACTGCAGCTATCCAATATTGTGCTTCCAAACCATTCTGCACAAAAAAATCTCCATTAATTGTTATTTGTTCTACGTTGCTGTAATTAAAAGAATTCATTGCATAATTGGTATGTGCAGGATTATGACCTGTGTAGTTGGCTGATTGACTCATGATGATTGATGGTGTGAACGGAAAAGTAAATCCTCCAGTTTTAAGCAACGGTTCTATTAAAGGACTGGATCTAAAATTATCTGGCACACTTAATTTAACACGCCAATCCTGTTCACCAGGTTTGCTGGCACCTTGAGCTTGAGTTAATGATTTTGATGCTGCCATGCCATTAAATGGTAAACTGGCTGCCACAGATCTGGTGATTGATCCAAAATTTTGTGGATTGGCAAAATCTGTAACCGCAGCGGCTGCTTTGCTAGCATAGCCTGTGATGCTGGTGGGATCGCTGCCCACAAGGTCATTCACATAGGATGCTCCGTTTTTTTGTGAGTACTGACTTGAATAATCTGGTATTGCCATATGGTTACCTTTTCTTAAGTATTTATTGACAAAATTAACTGCGTAGTTTATACTGAAGGCTAATTACATAGGATTTGCATGAAAAAAGTCAACTATCTTAATAACAAAGATCTACTGGAAGAAATACATAAGTCCAAGAACAGTTATTGCAGTTATATCAAAGACGAACATCACAGATACGATGCTATTGTGTCCTCATTGGAGCGTATCAATGTTAGAACCATAGCAGAAGCTAAACGTGCTAGAGCCAAACGATTGTCTCAGGAAGAGTTTGAAAAACGCAAAGCAGTGGATCCAAAAGTTAAGTTGTCTGAGTGCGAAGTGGATTATAAAAAAATTAAGAAAGAAGATTTGGTGTTTAGAGTGATGACCTATGATCACATACCCAATGAACCTGGACGCAAAAAAAATCCCAAAAGTTCAGCAGACTCTAAAGTTAAAGTAAACTTTCCTGCCTTCCAACATTGGAAGTATGATGAAAAAGAAAATCTTGTGTGCGTGGGCAAAAGTCATTGGGAAGGTGGCTTGCACAATGGTAAGTTTACTAAAATAGGTGGAAAACCCACTGCCAAGTTGGCCATGATGTGGATGAAACTATGTGAACGATATGGAACCCGAGGCAATGTGAGAGGTTACACTTACAATGATGAAATGCAAGGACAGGCCATACTGCAACTGACTCAAATTGGATTGCAATTTGATGAATCAAAGTCTAACAATCCATTTGCATATTACACAGCAGCAGTGACCAATTCATTTGTGAGAATTATCAATATCGAAAAAAGAAATCAAAATATTAGAGATGATATTATGGAAATGAACGATATGATGCCTAGTTCCACTAGACAGAACAAAGAGTCATACGACAAAGCCATTGATCGAGAATTTAAAAAGAAATCCTAAAAGATTGACTTATTTTGATTTTTGCCTTACAATATCAATTTAAAGGAAGATATTTGAATGTTTAAAAAAGCAGCAGTGTTCACTGACATACACTTTGGGTTAAAAAGCAACAGTGTGATACACAATCAGGACTGCGAAGAATTTGTGGACTGGTACATAGACCAAGCCAAACAAAACAATTGCGAAACTGGTATATTCTGTGGTGATTGGCATCACAATAGAAATTCATTGAACTTGATGACCATGGATATTTCCATCAAATGTTTGGAAAAACTGGGCAAAGCATTTGAAAAATTTTATTTCTTTCCTGGTAATCACGATTTATATTACAAAGACAAACGAGATATTCATTCAGTGGAGTTTGCTAGATTTATTCCAGGCATCACTGTGGTCACAGAAACCACCACCATAGATGATGTCACTTTGGTGCCTTGGTTGGTGGGTGATGAATACAAACAAATTAAAAAAATCAAAAGTAGATATATGTTTGGTCACTTTGAATTGCCACACTTTTTGATGAATGCCATGATAGAGATGCCAGACACGGGATTGATACAGACTGGTGACTTTGTGAGTCAAGAATATGTGTTCACTGGACATTTTCACAAACGTCAAACAGCAAAAAATATACATTACATAGGTAATCCTATGCCACACAACTATGCTGACGTGAATGATGATCAACGAGGCATGATGATTATGGAACATGGTGGTACTCCCAGATATATCAACTGGTTCAATTGTCCTAGATATCTAAAAGTTAATCTCGGAGAGCTATTGAATAATGCCAAAAATATTATCAAACCCAAAATGCATTTGCAGGTCACACTGGACATAGACATTAGCTATGAAGAAGCCAGCTTTATCAAAGAAACTTTTATAAAAGATTACAACTGTAGAGAGATTGTATTAATTCCAGGCAAAAAAGACGATGAAATGACCAGTACATTGGATATCACTCGTTTTGAATCTGTGGATGAAATAGTCAGCAAAGAAATCAATGCCATAGAATCCGACAGTTACAACAAAAATACACTGCTGGAAATTTACAGAGATCTACAATGATAAAAATTAAGAGTCTAACAGTTAAAAATTTCATGAGTGTGGGCAATCAAACCCAAGGAGTGGATTTTGACAATCAAAGACTTACCCTGGTGTTGGGAGAGAATTTGGATCAAGGTGGAGATGATGCTGGCAGCAGAAACGGCACTGGTAAAACCACACTGATCAATGCACTGAGTTATGGTTTGTTTGGAGAAGCACTCACAAAAATACGCAGAGAAAATTTAGTCAACAAGACCAACAATAAAAACATGTTGGTCACATTAACTTTTGAGAAAGATGGTATAAAATATCGCATTGAAAGGGGAAGACGTCCCAACACTCTGAGATACTTTATCAATGACAGTGAACAAGAGATCACTGATGAGAGCCAAGGAGACAGTCGTATGACTCAGGCTGCTATCAATCACATGTTGGGATTATCACATTCCATGTTCAAACACATATTGGCATTGAACACTTACACTGAACCGTTTTTAAGCATGAGTGCCAGCGATCAGAAAGATATCATTGAACAATTACTGGGCATCACACTGCTGAGCGAGAAAGCAGAATTGCTCAAAGACAAGATCAGAGTCAGTAAAGAAGACACAGCTATGGAAAATGCTCGTTTGGAAGGTTTAAAAATGAGCAATGAGAAGATCAAAGAGACCATCAATTCATTGAGCAACAAAGAAAAAATTTGGAACACACAAAAGAATTTAGACATTGAAAAACTTAAAAAGTCCATCACAGAGTTGGAAGCAGTTAACATTGAACAAGAACTGGTGTCACATCAACAGTTGGAAGAATGGACCAAATTCAGCAATGAATTAAAACAATTACAAAAGGACAAGAGCAGTTTGGAAATAACACTGTTGCAATCAGACAAAACAGTCAAAAAAGTAGGA